>Ga0105048_10000159_pt1 | contig 90108 bp, 72 predicted proteins | sample MAT05_FD_78382 | JGI IMG/M metagenome (GOLD analysis project Ga0105048, IMG submission 78382) | Freshwater microbial communities from Lake Fryxell liftoff mats and glacier meltwater in Antarctica - MAT-05 | ecosystem: Environmental > Aquatic > Freshwater > Ice > Liftoff microbial mat | place...
CAGGCCGCCCGCTCCGGCTGCCCGAGGGCCGGCAGGCCGCCCGCTCCGGCTGCCCGAGGGCCGGCAGGCCGCCCGCTCCGGCTGCCCGAGGGCCGGCAGGCCGCCCGCTCCGGCTGCCCGAGGTCTGGCAGCCCGCCCGCTCCGGCTGCCAGAGGCCTGGCTCTTCGGGCTCGGGCTGTTCTTTCTCGGCCCGCTCTTCTTGCCGCTCCTCACCTTCAGCGATTTGCGCTACCGGAAGGCACCCCGATGAACGCAAGCGAGCGCCTCAAAGTTGCCGGCCAGGCGGCCCAATCCCTGGAAGACATGGGCTTCGTCGCCGTCGCGCGCCTCAGCGACGGGGTCGTCACCCTCGAGTGCTGGGACCGCGGCCCCGGCCCGGGGCGGATGGTGCGGCACATCGTCAGCGACGAGCTGGCCACGCGTCAGATCCTCGCTGCCTCCTGCGCCGCGGCGCTCCGCGGCGGCACCGATCTCAGCTCGTAGCTCCCCTCCCCTTCACTCTGATTCGCCCGGCGCGGAGCCTCCCTCGGCGAGGCGCGCCCAGGCTCGCTCCAGGCGCTTCGTGCGCGCGCTCTCGGCCACGCTGAGCAGCAGCCGATCGCGCTCCCAGAGCGCATAGGACGGGTCGCCTGCGCGGGCCCACGTCGCCTCGACCTCGGTGACCAGCGGCGTCGCGATTCGCAGCGCGCCGGCGAGGGCGACGTGGACGCCCGCGTCGCTCGGATCGCTCGCCGCGAGCGTTCGGAGCGTCGCGAGCTGCGCGGCCAAGCGTTCGAGCAGCGCGCGCGGGGCGCCGTGGCGCCGCGCCGCGCTGAGCAAGAAGCCGAAGAGCGCGCCCTGGATATGGAGATCCTCGATCGTGCGGAAGGGCTTGATGTAGCGCTCGTAGCCGTCGCCCGGGAGCAGCGCCGCGGCCGTCACGCGCACCTCGTCGAGGCGGACCTCGCCGTGGAGGATCTCCGGGGTGAACGGCGTGCTCGGCATCGGCGTGATCTGGACGCCGGGCGCGCCTCCGTCGACGCGAACGACGCGGATCTGCGGGCGTCCACGCTCGTCCGGAGTCCCCAGCGTCGCCGCCACGAGGAGCACGCCCGCGACGTCGGAGAGCGTCGCCCAGCGCTTGCTGCCGCTGACGAGAAAGCCTTCGTTGACAGAGGTGATCCGCGTTTCGATCGCGCGCGGGTGCCCGCCGCCGCGCTCGGTCACGCAGAGCGACGCGAGGCGATCCTGCGGCAGATCCGGCGCGAGCTGCCGCAGCGCGGCCTGGTAGCCCGAGGCGAACGCATATCCGAGGCGATCCGCGGCGAACCCGCCGAGGATGGCGTGATCGATCGTCGCACCGGAGCCGGCAATGACGGCCTGATGGCGCGCCCACCACGCGGCCATCGAGGCGATCGGAGCGACATCGGGATCAGCGGCGAGGACAACGTCGAGGACCTTCACGGCGGCGATCCTCGCACGATGGACGCCGTCGTCAACGATAGGGGCCAGCCCGTCGTTCCCCGCGCAGCGCCGCCGTGAGCGAGAGGAGCTCGGCCATCAGATCGCGCGTGGACGCGGGCCTGGCGAGGACGACCGGGAGGCGCATCGCCACCTTCTCCGGCGTCACCGAGGGCGAGGGCGCGCGCGGCGGGCGCGGGAGCGTGGATCCAGCCTCGAGGATCGGGACGCAGAGCGCGGCGATCGACGCGAGGAGGGCGCGCACCTGCGGCGAGGCGGCGGCGACAGCCTGCGCGTCTTCAGCGTCGAAGGCGGCCTCGAGCGGCGGATCGATCCCGAGCTCGATCGTGGTGGCCGTGGGCTCGCTGTCCTCGATCTCCGTCAGGATCGCGGCGGTCGCGCCTTCGAATGATCCGCCGGTGATCCCCATGTTGCCCACGCAGAGATCGCCGTCGAGATCCCCCGCGAAGCGCCGCCACGCGGGGAGGAACGCGGTCATCGCCTCCGGCGCGGGGATGACGCGCGAGGCCGCGTCGAGGGCCTGCGCGAGCGCGGCGACCTTGCCGAGAAAGGCGCCGATCCACGGCTGATCGTAGCCCGGCGCGTTCGAGCTCACCCGCGCCTCCGCGTCGCCGAGCGTGACGTCGTCGAAGGCGAGCAGCGCCGCGCGCAGCGAAGGGACGAGGGCGCCGCGCACCTGCGCGGGATCGCGGCCGGTGATCCGGAAGCGTCGCTCCAGCGCTTCGTCCTCGAAGCAGGTGCCGACATCGAGCACCCCGGCGTTGGCAAGCCCAAGATCGAGGCCCCAGGATTCAAAGCGAAGCCGCGCGCTGAGGGACGAGCTCTTCGCCTCGTTGTTGCCCACGATCACGCTCACGTCGCAGCCCGAAAGCTCTCCGAGGAGCCGCAGCCTCTTGCGATCGAGCGCGAGGCCAGAGGCCTCTCCGGCCTCGGTCCAGACAGCGCGCCAGCGGCTGGCGCCGATGGGCGCGGCCTCGATCGAGGCGGGGCGCGCGCGCCCTTCGAAGACGGCGATCGTCACGGGTACTCGGTAGATCACGTCGGACGCGCCGACGAGGTTGAGGCGCGCTTCGAAGACCCAGAAGAAGAATCCATTCGGCAGCGTCAGCGAGGGCGGCGCCCCCGCGGGCACGGCGAGGTGGAAGGGGATCTCGCGCCCCTCCCCGTCGTTCGAGACCGCGAGGAACGCGTTGTGCCGGAGGATCTCGATCCCCGCCGCGCGCACGTCGCCGAAGCGCTCGAAGCCCACGAGCGCCGGCACCAGATCCTGGACCACGCTGCCCCCGAGGTTGCCGAAGGCGATCGCGCCCTCGATCGTGTCGCCGGGAGCGAAGCTCTGCGCGCGGAGCGACACCTCGACGAAGGGCTCGTTGCCACGCAGGCTCGATCCGGTGAAGGGCGTGGGCTCGGGGCGCGCGCGAGGCTCCGGGAGGATCGTCACGTCGTAGCGCTCGCGCACGTCCGGCCACCACGGGATCGAGACGTGGATCTCGACCCAGGCGCGGTGCTCGATCGAGCTCCCCACGTAGGTCGGCGGCAGCTCCGACGAGATCTCGAAGGAGGCGCGGTAGCGATACGTCTCGGCGCCGATCTCGCCCGCTTCGGCGACCTCCACGGTCTCGTGGAGGATCTCGTGCTGGGCAAACTCCCCGTCGCTCGAGTGAGCGCGCGATCCCTCGGTCACGTGGAAGTGAACGGCGATGAAGTCGATCGGCGTCACCGAGCGGCCGGTGACGAGGAGATCGACGTGGAGCGTCTCTCCAGGCAGGACGCTGCTCGGGATCTTGATGTCGATGTCAGGTCGGCTGCGCATGGGGACCTACTCGCCGAAGTGATCGATCCAGCGGCGGATCTCGTCAAGCACCGCGCGGCCCACCGGCGTCGGGACCGCGTGAGCGAGCACCGTGCTCGCGCCCTCGCGGTTGAGAGCGCGAACCTGCGCGAAGCGCTCGGGGAAATCGTGACCGCGCGCGAGCGGGTGTCCGGCCTCCGTCATCGCCTCGTAGAGCCGAGCCACCGGGAGGAACGCGTGGACCGCGAGGAGCACCCCGCGGAGAGGCCGCGGATCCGGGCGGATCGGCGACGTGTAGCGCGCCAGAGCGTCGTTCTCGATCACCGGATCAAGCTCGAAGAGCGCGTGGAGCTTGTTGTGCGAGAACTCGTGAATCACCGCCTCGGCGAGCGTCATCACCCCCGGGTGCAGCGTCAGGTAAATCGCCCCGATCGACTCGCGGTACGACGCCGATCGATGCGTCTCGGCGTGGTAGCCGGTGGGCACGAAGGCGCGCACGTAGAGATCGATCTCGCGCGCCAGATCAGGCAAGTGCGCCGCGATCACCGCGAGCGCCGAGCAAAGCGCGACCGCCCACGCCTCGGGCGCGTGACCGCCGAGATCGACCGGGTTCCCCGGCTCGCCGGGCTCCGCGCCGAAGGACGCGCGCGGGTTGTTGTCGGCGGTCGCGAGCACGATCGCTCCGGCGATCTCGTGGTAAGGCCGCGTCACCACGCCGGACGTCGACGCTTCGCCGCGCGCGATCGCCGGTAAATCAAGCTCGATCGGGCCGGCGTCGCGATCGATCACCGCGCGCCCGGCGGTGAACGTGAGCGCCTTGGCGTCGGGCGAGATCGCCAGCGCAGCGCGCGCCCCGAGCGAGAGGATCCGCGCGGGCAGGCGGGTGAGCCGCAGCGCGTCGCTGAGCGCCCCCGCGAGCGCGAGCTCGAAGCCGAGCGTGGCGCAGAGCTCGATCACCATCGCCTCGGCGCGCGCTCGATCGAAGGTCGCCCGGCGCAGGAGCTCGTTCCGGAGCGATCGCACCAGCGCGCCCACGGTCGGCGATCGCAACGCGCTGAGGAGGGCCGCCGCGCCCGCCCGATCCTGCGCGGCGCGGCGCACCGCCGCGAGCGTGGCGTCGAGCTCGCTCTTCCCGCGCTCCGACGTCGGCAAGCTGCGCGGGATGGCCGCGAGATCCGGGAGCAAGCGCCCCAGCGAGCGCGAGAGCACGTCGCGCGCTGTGGTCGATCCCGGCTCCGGGATCGTCAAATCCCGGGGGAGCGGGAGCGGTGACGCCATCGCGCCGAGCGTACTCGATGGACTCGACTGATACACTCGCGCGGGCGTGCCCAGCGAGAGCGAATCGACCCCGACGAACCGAGGCGCGAAGACGCGACGCCTCCTCGCGATCCTGATCGCGATCGTCGCAGTCGTCGGGTTCGCCGCGATCCTCGCGCTGCATCTGGTGCGCCAGAGCGGGAAGGATCCCGCGCCGTCCAGCGCGCCGATCGGCGGCCCGACCGCGCGCGCTTCGGCGACCGCAGCGCCGCTGCCCGCGGGCCCGATCGAGCTTTTGATCCTCGCGCCCATCGTCGTGGGCAGCACGTCGAAGGGCTGGAAGGTCGAGGCGATCCACGCGGTGCGTGGGGGCACGATCACCGTGAGCTTCGCCGAGGAGAAGGGCTCTGGCGTCATCAATCTCCTCGTGGCGCTGAGCTCCGACGACGGCGTCATGCCGCCGGCGACCGCGGGCCGCTACGCCGTCTTCTACGAGGCGCGCGGCGCTGTCCCCGAGGAAGGCGAGCGCCTCGCCGGGGTGCTCGCCCGGACCCTGGAGAAGAACCAGAGCGCGCCGGTGCCGCCGGGGCTCGGGCGCTTCGAGCCCCAGCCGCAGCAGCGCCATCCGCTCTGATCGTCAGAGCGGCCAGACCGGCCGGAGCGGCTCCGCCTGCGCGGGCATGCCCGGCTTCGCGAGGCGCGCCACGAGGCGGTGCCGCGGCTCGAGCGTGGTGCCGACGACCGCCTCGACGAGCGTCACGGTCGCGCTCGCGGTGTCGCTCTTCGGCGCCGTCCCGAAGTCGACGATCGCCGTCGCGCTCGTCGTCGCGCCGAGGACCTCGACCTCGACCTTGCAGCCGTAGAGCTTCTTCGAAGCGTTCGTCTGCGTCACCGTCACCGTCACGGTGCTGCCCGCCTGCGCGGTGGCGATCTTCAGCGTCGGCCACTCCGGCTTCCCTTCGCCGAAGGCCCAGGCATCGAAGTAGGGCTTGAGATCCAGCCCCGAGCTCGCCTCGAGCGCCTCCTCGAGATCGGCCACGGCGAGCGCGCCGGGCTGGGCCAGGAAGGCCTTGATCCCGTCGAGCACCACCTGGCGCCCGAGCAGGCTCTCGAGCTGCACGTAGAACACCATCGGCCCCGGGCCGTAGACGTCGCCGTAGAACTCGTCCACGGACGGCGGCGGATCGTCGGTGGGGCGCGGGAAGTACGTGGACTGGAGCGAGATCGCCGCCCAGTACTCGAGCGACGCGGCCGCCTCGATCGGGGGGCGGTGCTCGTCCTCGAAGACGTAGGCGAGGTACTCCGCCGTCGCTTCTTTCCACGCGAAGTCCGACGAGGTGGCGATGGTCGAGCGATCGCCGGCCCACTGGTGCGCCGTCTCGTGCATGAACACGTGCATCGTCGCGTCGGCGTAGGCCTGGGCGAGGTCCGGCAGGTTCTCCTGGAGAATGATGCTGGCGGGGTGCTCGAAGCCGAGCCACGCCGTCGGGCCGCCCGCGAGGCGCAGCTCTTTACCGTAAGGGAACGGGCCGAGGAGCCCGGTTATCCAGGTGAGGTAGGCGTCGACGCTGCTCTTCTCCAGCGACTGCCCGATCATCCCTCCCGGCACCTCGTAGAGCACGACGTCGATCCCCGCGGCCGAAGTGAACGCGGCGCGCTTCCAGAGCGTGTCCGCGGCGAAGCCAAAGGCGGAGTACGTGGGCGCCAGCGTCCCGGAGAGATCACACGAGGTGACGGTGTCACCCGGCGTCAACGTTCCGGGACAGAGGACGACGGTGCCCACCGGGTGGGTCACGTCGAAGTGGAAAGCAGCGAGGCGCGAAGGATCGTCGTCGCACGGGCCGAAGCGATCGCAGCCGCCGACCCAGCTCAGCAGGTAGGTGAAATCGCCGCCGGCCTTGTCCTTCTTCTTCGAGAAGCCGACGTCGAGGCCGAAGAATTTCTTCAGCGGCACGTCGACCTCGGCCCCGATCACCAGCGGCTTGCCGGCGGACACGCCCTCGCCGCACACGTCGAGCTTCTTGCTGGTGACGGCGGCGCTCTTCGCCGGCGCCCCGTTCCAGGTCGCGTTGGTCACCGCAGGCAGCTCGGAGCTGGTCTGGAAGCAGTCGCCGCCGGGGGCCGCGACGGCGATCTCGAGCTGGCTCTTCGCGTGGCGCGTCGCCAGATCGAAGGCGTAGTCGTAGCGCTTCACCAGGCCGGTGATCGGCCCCGCGGGCGCCGCGCTCCCGCCGGTGCCGCTGGACGCCGTGGTTCCGCCGCCGACGCCGCCGGCGCCGCCGACGCCGCTGCCACCGACGCCCCCACTGCTGCTGCTCGTTCCGGTTCCGCCTGAGCCTGTGGGGGTCTCCGGATCGGAACCGCACGCCGCGACGAGGAGGCCGAGAATGGCTGGGACGAACGCTCGTTTCATCCGACGATAGTACGTAAATTTGCTTGGTTCCGGGGAGGATCCCGAGGCGCGCGCGGGAGGCCGCCGCGGGCTGAGCGCGTGACGCGCGCCGCGGGATCCGGCATGACGACCGAAGAAAGAAGGCTACCGATGACGACACCGCGCTTGACGACGCTGGTTCAGGGCGGTGGGTGCTCCCGCAAGCTACCCGCCGAGAGCCTGGTCTCAGTCCTGAAGAAGATCGCGTCGATCTCTCACGCCTCGGTCGACCTCAGCACCGGCCCGCTCGACGACGCGGCCGTGGTGCGCCCGTTCCCGGGCGGCCGATCGATGGTCCTCACCATCGACATCTTCACGCCCATCGTCGACGATCCGAGCGACTTCGGCGGCATCGCCGCGGCCAACGCCATCAGCGACGTCTACGCGATGGGAGGCCGCCCCGAGGTCGCGCTCTCCTTCGTCGGCTTCCCCACGGACAAGCTCTCGCTCGACGTCCTCGCCGACGTCCTCGCGGGGATGCGGGCCGTCTGCGCCCGCGCCGGGTGCGCGATCGTTGGAGGTCATACGATCGCCGACACCGAGCCCAAGGCCGGCCTCGCCGTCGTCGGGAGCGTGGATCCGGCGCAGGTCTGGTCGCACCGCAACGCCAGGGAGGGGCAAGCGCTGATCCTCACCAAGGCCCTCGGGACGGGGATCGCCGGGCAGGCCATCCGCGCCGGGCGCGCGAGCGAGCCGCTGATCCACGCGGTGACGGCGCAGATGCTCCAGCTCAACGACGTGGCCTGCGCGGTCGGGCTCGAGCTCGGCGCGACCTCGTGCACCGACGTCACCGGCTTCGGCCTCCTCGGACATCTCAAGAACGTGATCGAAGCCTCCCACCTCGACGCCGAGCTCCACGCGCCGAGCGTGCCGCTGATCGACGATGTCTTCGAGCTCGCCGCGGGCGGCATCGTGCCCGGCGGCAGCAAGCGCAACCTGGCGTATGTCACCCCGATCGTGGACTTCGCGGACGACGTGAACGAGACGATGCGCCTCCTGCTCGCCGACGCGCAGACCTCGGGCGGCCTGCTCCTCTGCATGCCCGAGAGCAACGCGGCCCGCGCCGTGCAGCGCCTCCGCGACGAGGGGTGCCCCCGCGCCGCGCAGATTGGCTCGCTGCGCGCCCCGACGGGCACGCCTCGCGTCCACGTCAGAGGCTAGAACGCCGCGAATTTCAGCGGATCGTGACGATCGGCGCGGGCTCGCCGTCGACCCAGTACTCGGAGACGGAGTAGGCGTTGTTCCAGCCGATCGGCCCGTCGTAGCCCTCGCCGAACTGGGCGATCTGGAAGAGCCGCCCGTCCCCGCGCCGCAGCGGGAGGACGATCTCGGCGTCGCGCGGCTTCGTCATCGCCTCGCTCCCTTCCCCGCCGCTCGGATCGACCCACACCAGCACGCCTTCTTGCGAGCCGGCGAGGAGCGAGACGCCCGCGCCCGGGAACCCCGAGCAGTGGATCTTCAGCCACTCGCGCACCCGGTACGCGTTGCACGCGGGCACGCCGCGAGCGAGCTTCACCCGCGGCGCGGACTTCCACTCGTCGATCTTGGGCGCCTTGCTGATCTCGACGCCGGGAGGATCGGCGTCGAGCGATTTACCCTCCTCGCTTGGCGGCGGCGCGGCCGACGCTGCGGGCGCCGCCGAAGGCGCAGCCGACCCGAGGGGCTGCGCGGGCGCGAAGGCCGCGGGGGTGAGCAGCGCGGCCGCCGCGGCGATCGTCAGGATCCAGCGCTTGTTCATAGCGTCCTCAGGAAGGCCACGAGCGCGGCGCGATCGTCCTTCGTCAGCGAGTTGGTCAGCCCCATGCGATCGTTGTTCTGATCGATCAGCGCCTCGAGCGTCGAGAAGCGACCGTCGTGGAAGTACGGCGCCGTCCCGCCGACGAAGCGCAGCGACGGCGTCTTGAACTCGGCCTTGGGATCGTCTTCGAAGCCGGCCAACGGCGCCACCTTCGGCGAGAACGGGTACGCCATCCGATCGGTGTAGTCGGACTCGGGGACGTGGCACTTCGCGCAGCGCGCGCCCTCGCTCACGAAGATCGCTTGACCGCGCTTCTCTGCGTCGGAGAGCTCGCGCTTCTCCTTCGGCGGATTGACGAGGCCCACGCCGCGCACGAAGGCGCGGATGTACTGGATGCGCGCGAGCTGCTCGCCCTCGCCCTTGCGATACACCGAGGACCAGCGGTGGAGCCCGAAGCCCTCTTTGAGGCGCGCCACCAGATCCTTGTTCTGCGCGTGCCAGCCGTAAGGGCCGTCGGATCCGATCCGGCCGGCGAGCATCGGAGTTTGCCGCGCGTAGCCGATCTTCCCGCCCTTCTCGTTGGGCGCAAGCTCGGGCTCGCCGATGAAGATCACCCGCTCGCTGTCGTTGATCGACATGACGTTGGCCTCGTGCCACACGTGCCCGTCGTCGCGGCCTTCGGGGTGGCAGCCGGCGCAGCCGATGCCGCCGCTGGTGATGGCGTCGGTGGCGTTGTGGAAGAGGCGACGACCGAGCATGGCCTCTTTCTCGAGCGGATCGTCGGCGAGATGGAGCGCGGTCACCTCCGTCGGCGACTCACGCGAGCGATCTTGCCCCGGCTGCACGTGCGGCGGCGGCGGCGGGCTCTCGGGATCGGAGAGCTTGACCGTCGCCACGTCGTAGGTCGATCGACAGAACACGTAGGCGAAGCGGTCGTCCTCCGAGAGCGCCAGCCCCGCGGGCGCGCCGCAGACCGCGGCGATCTGGAGGTGCGGATCGTATTTGCTCCCGACCTTGTAGATGGCCACCGGCTTGATCGCCGGCGCCGCCGAGAGCGCGTCGAGCTCGGCCAGGCGATCGTCGCCCTCGCCGATCACCACCACGGTGCGCGCGCTCTTGCGGTAGGCCGACGCGCGCGGCTGCGTCACCGGCGTCAGCTCCCCCGCGGCGATGTCGAGCGTGGTCACGAGGCCCGCGTCGCTGAGCTTGGTCAGGAGCGGGTTCCTCGCCATGGTCAGCCCCGGGATCCGCTTGGACAGCACCGGCGTGTCGCCCCGGGTGGAGAGCACGTCGAGCGTCATCGCCCCGAACCACGAGCCTTGCCCGAGCGCGCCCAGCGCGTGGCGCGCGACGAAGAGGCGGCTCCCGTCCTCGTTGAGGACCGCCGAGTATGCGAGCGACGCGTCGAGCGTCTTGCTCGATGGAGCGCGCGCGGGCGCCGGGGGGAGCTCGATCGCGTGGATCTTCGGCGTGCCCGCGAGATCATCGAGGCGCGTCACCGCCGCGCCGACGAGGTGGGTGACGTAGGCCGAGGCGCCGTCGGGGCGAACCACGATCGCCCGCGGCTCGCGGGCCACGTCGATCGACCAGCGCACCTTGGCTGTCGCGAGATCGACCGCCGAGACTTTGTGCGTCCACGCCGAGCTCACCAGCGCCGTCGACTCATCGGGTGTGATCGCGATCCCCCACGCGTCCGCGGGGAGCTCGACGCGCGCGGCCTCGACCAGGCCCTTCTCCGCGTCGGGCTTGAGGATCAACAAGAGCCCCGCGGGGCGCGGGAACGATCCGGGCGCAGTCGCGTCGTCGGGCACGCTGCGGATCGTGACGAGCACGCGATCGGCGAGCGCCAGCACCTGTGCGGGCGCGCCCGGCAGAGCATACGGCGGCGGTAGCTGGGCCGCGTCGGCCGGAACCGGGAGCGGGATCTTGCGCAGCACGCGGTGATCTTCGTCGGCGATCCACAGCGCCGCTTCGCCCGCGGCGCGCACCAGGGCGCCGCCTTCGCGCACCGGCGGCTTGGCCTTCACCTTGGGCACGACGGCCGACGCGGCGGTCACCGGCGACGCGCTCGACGGCGGCGCTGCGTCCGCGCCACCGGAGGGCGCCTTCTCGGTGCAGCCGGCGAAAGCCGCGAGCGCGAGAGGAGCGACGAGGAGAGCGAGAGGGCGGAGCTTCTTCATCCGCCAAACAGGCTACACCGACGGCCGGATCGCCGTCACCGGCCGGGACGGTTCGTGCCCACGGGAGCGGGATTTGCAGTATCACGCTCTGTGATCACGCCATGCGCGCCCCCGCTCCACCCATTCGTACCGCTCGTTCGACCGACGCCGCTGACCACGTCCCGCTCGCCCTTTCCGTCTCGCCGCGCGGCGTGCTTCACCTCGATCCGACGCCGCCCGATACCCACGGCGTGCCCCGCGTGATCGCGGCGCGGATCACCAAGGCGTTCGCTTCGTCCGCGGCGGGCGGGCTCATCCATCTCGGTACCGTCGAGCTCGGGGCCGAGCTGCCCCCATCGCTCGCCTTCGGTCGAGAGCTCGCCAAGCTCTTCTTCACGCACCTCGCCAGCGTGCCCGATCTCGAGGTCGAGCGCGCCCACATCACGCTCGCGCCGCCCGCGCCGGAGCTCGCCGAGCTCGCGGTCGCCGCGCCGCCGATGACGGGCGCCGAGTACCTCACGGCCGAGGTCCTCGCCGCGGCCTGGGCTGCGATCCTCGGCGAAATCCAGGGCGAAATTGTCAGCTTCGCAGGCTCGGCGCAGGAGTACCTCGCGTCGAAGAGCCCCCTCTGGAACCTCGTCGGGCGCGTTCACTTTCACCTCGCGGAGAACAAGCGCGATCCCAGCGCGCCGTTCGCCTTCCTCGCCAGCTACGCCACGCGCCTCTCGAAGCAGGCTCGCGTCCAGCACGCGCCGCTCGGCCGCGCGCTCGAGGAGTTCGCCGGCGCCCGCGATCGGCAGAAGCTCCTCGCGCTGCTCGGCCCTGTGCAGAAGGCGGCCGAAAAGAGCCCGGTGATCAAGGCCCTGGTCGACTCGGGCGAGATCTACCACCCGCTCGCGTGGACACCGGAGGAGGCCTACGCCTTCCTGAAAGAGATCCCGGCCTGCGAAGCGAGCGGCATCGTGGTGCGCGTCCCCGACTGGTGGCACGCGAAGCGGCCCCCGCGCCCGCAGGTGAAGGTGACCGTCGGCGCCAAGAAGGCCGCCGGCCTCGGCCTCGACGCCATGCTCGATTTCCAGGTGGACCTGACGCTCGACGGCGAGACGATCTCGCCCGCGGAGTGGCGCGCGATCCTCGCCGGGAGCCAGTCGCTCGCGCTGATCAAGGGCAAGTGGGTGGAGATCGATCGCGACCGGCTCCGCGAGGTCCTCGATCACTGGAAGACCGTGGAAGAGCGCGCCGAGAACGAGGGGATCTCGTTCCTCGAAGGGATGCGCCTGCTCGCCGGCGCCGGCGGGCCGGGCGTGGAGATCGGCGCCGGCGCCGCCGCGGACGTCGCCTGGACCAAGGTGACCGCGGGCGCGTGGCTCGAGGGCCTGCTCGCCGATCTACAGCGCCCTGAAGGCAGCCGCGACGCCGATCCCGGCGAAGCGCTGCGCGGCACGCTGCGGCCCTACCAGCGCGCCGGCACCGCCTGGCTGTGGCTCCTCACGCGCCTCGGCCTCGGCGGCTGCCTCGCCGACGACATGGGCCTCGGCAAGACGATCCAGATCCTGTCGCTGCTGCTGCTCCTGCAGCGCCACGGCGCGCGCAAGACGCACCTGCTCGTCGTCCCGGCGTCGCTCCTCGGCAACTGGCGCGCCGAGGCCGCGCGCTTCGCGCCGAGCCTCCGCCTCGTCGTCGTCCACCCCTCGGCGATGAGCGCCGCCGAGATCGCCGACGCGCCAACGAGCGCGCTCCCCGACGCCGACGTCGTGCTCACGACCTATGGCACCGCGATGCGCGTCCCCTGGATCGCCGAGCGCGCGTGGGGCCTCGTGGTCCTCGACGAGGCGCAGGCCATCAAGAACCCGGACGCCCTCCAGACGCGCGCCGTCAAGGCACTGAAGAGCGACGCGCGCTTCGCCCTCACCGGCACCCCGGTCGAGAACCGCCTCTCCGATCTCTGGTCGATCTTCGACTTCGTCTGCCCCGGCCTGCTGGGATCCGGCAAGGCCTTCCGCACCTTCACCAAGCGCCTCGAGGCCAACGACGGCCACGGCTATGCCCCGCTCCGGAGCCTGGTTCGGCCCTATATCCTGCGCCGGCTCAAGAGCGATCGCAGCCTCATCGCCGACCTCCCCGACAAGACAGAGGTCTTCGCCTACTGCGGCCTGACCCGGGTGCAAGCGGGGCTGTACGCCCAGGCGGTCGAGGAGCTCCAGCGCACAATCAACGACGTCGAAGGCATCCAGCGCAAAGGCACGGTCCTCGCATACCTGCTCCGCTTCAAGCAGATCTGCAATCACCCGTCCCAGTGGCTCAGCGACGGCGCCTATCGCCCCGAGGACAGCGGCAAGCTCGCCCGGCTGCGCGAGCTCTGCGAGCCAATCGCCGCGCGGCAGGAGAAGGTGCTGGTGTTCACCCAGTTCCGCGAGATGACAGCCCCGCTCGCGGACTTCCTCGCTGGCATCTTCGGCCGCCAGGGCCTCGTGCTCCACGGCGGGACGCCCGTGGGAAAACGCGCCGCGCTCGTCGCGGACTTCCAGCGCGAAGAGGGGCCACCGTTCTTCGTGCTCTCGCTCAAGGCTGGAGGCACCGGGCTCAACCTGACCGAGGCTTCCCACGTCGTTCACTTCGATCGCTGGTGGAACCCGGCGGTCGAGGCGCAGGCCACCGACCGCGCCTACCGCATCGGCCAGAAGAAGAACGTCCTCGTCCACAAGCTCGTCTGTCGCGGCACGATCGAGGAGCGGATTGACGCCCTCGTCGAGGCCAAGCGCAGTTTGTCAGAAGAGATCCTGGGCGGCGGCGGCAGCGGTGGGGGCGAGGCCTGGTTGACGGAGCTCCCGAGCGACGAGCTGCTCCGGCTCGTCTCGCTCGATCTACGCAGCGCGCTCGAAGAAGGCTGAACAGGAGAGCTGGAGTTACTCTATGGCGAGGTACAGCGACCGTTATTCCGGCGGATGGGGCGAGTATCCCCCCTATGTCTCCGTGGCCGAGCGCAAAGAGCTCGCGGCCAAAGAGATCGCCAAGCTCACCAAGAAGGGCAAGAAGGTCTCGCCGGTGGTGCTCGAGGGCCGGACCATCGCCGGCACCTTCTGGGGCAAGGCGTGGTGTACGAACCTCGAGCGCTACAGCGACTACGAGAGCCGCCTACCGCGGGGTCGGAGCTACGTGCGGAGCGGAGCGGTCGTCGACCTCCAGATCGAGCCCGGGAAGATCGCCGCCCTGGTGCGCGGCAGCTCTCTCTACACCGTGACCATCACGATCCAGCCCGTGGCTCCGGCGCTGTGGAAGACGATCGTGAGTGACTGTACCGGGAAGATCGATTCGGTGATCGAGCTGCTCCGGGGCAAGCTCTCGAGCGCGGTGATGGAGGTCATCACCCGGCAAGAGACAGGGCTCTTCCCGGCGCCGAAGCAGATCGGGTTGCGGTGCAGCTGCCCCGACTCCGCGACGATGTGCAAGCACGTCGCGGCGGCGCTCTACGGCGTGGGCGCGCGCCTCGACAGCGCGCCGGAGCTGCTCTTTGGCCTCCGCGGCGTCGATCCAGCCGGGCTGGTGACGACGGCGGCAGCGGGCATGACCGCGGGGAAGCGGCCTGTGGCCAAAGAGAAGGCCCTCGACGCCGATCTGGCGAGCTTGTTCGGGATCGATATGGATCTCGACGCCGCACCCTCGCCTTCGCCCGCCCCCAGGGCGACAGCGAAGCGGGCAAAGGCGGCTCCTGCGGCTCCTGCACCTCCGCCCCCGCCGGCACCGAAGCTGCTCTCCGGCGCGGACCTGGCGGACCTCGGCGTCCCGGCGGCCACCGTGCAGTACTGGCTCAAGACAGGCGTCCTCGGGCGCACTGAAACGCGCGGGGTGTACGGGTGGACGCCTGTCGCCGAGGAGCGGCTCGCCCGCTTTCGCACGAAGTGAGCGGCGCGCGAACGACCGCGCCAAAGGCCGCTAGATCGAAGGGAGCCAGAGCGTGGCGAGCGGGATCTTCAGCTCTTTGAACGGCTCGGCGGAGAGGATCTCGTTGTTGGCGAAGACGTCCGTCTCCACCCACTGATGGTCCACGAGGCGCTTGATCTCCACCGTGTGAGCGTCGGTGTCGATCACCCACAGGTGGCCAATACCCAGCCTGGCGTAGTAGGGAAACTTGATCTGCCGGTCGTAGGTGCGGTTACTGGGCGAGAGCACTTCACACACCCAGTCGGGGACGACGCGAATCGGCTCGCGGGGAGGGGGCGGCCGCATGCGCTCTCGGCGCCAGCCCGCGAGGTCGGGCGCCACCTCGGCAGAGCGGGGCAGCTCGATCCCAGGCTCCATGGCGATCCACCAGCCTGAGGGGTTTTCGGGCTCCAGGTCGTAGGCTTCGCTGATCCGTCCGCCGATGCGCAGGCCCGCCCGGCTGTGGCGCATGCGCGGACGCGGCTGGGTGTAGAGGACGTCTTCGATGATTTCGCCCTTGATCTCCGGCGGGAGCGCTTCGAGGTCGGCATACGTGGCCGGTCGGCTGAGCTGCTGAGTGAGGTTCCCCATACGCCGGGAGGGTGCCGCAACGGCGTTCAGGTGGCAAGGGCTTTAGGGGGCGGCGGGGTTGTGGTCCGTGGTTGTGGCTTTCAGGCGAGTCCCGCGCGGTCGAAGGGGAGGTTGCGGATCCGCTTTCCGGTGAGCGCGAAGACGGCGTTGGCGATCGCCGGCGCGACCGGCGGGAGGCCGGGTTCGCCGACGCCTCCGGGCAGGCCTTCGCCGGCGACGATCTCGACGTGGATCTCCCGCGGCACTTCCCCGATCCGCGCCACCGGGTAGTCGCGGAAGTTGCTCTGCTCGACGGCGCCTCCGCGCATCGTGACCGCGCCGTGGAGCGCGATGCTGATCCCGAACACCACCGCGCCCTCGAGCTGCGAGCGGACGCGCTCCTTGTTGAGGATCGTCCCCGCATCGATGACGATCCACGCCTCGTCGACGCGCACCTTGCCGTTCGGATCGAGCACGACCGACGCGACCACCGCGACGTACGAGAGGAAGCTCCGGTGCGCGGCGAGCCCGAGCGCGCGCCCGGCCTTGCGCTGCGCGGTCCACTGCGAGAGATCCGTCACCCGCTCGATCACGTGGCGGAGGCGACCGGTGTCGATGGGGTGCTTGTCGAGCGGCGTGCCGTAGTTCGACAGCTTGTCGACGCCGAGGTCCGCGAGCGAAACGATCCGCGGTGGGCCGACGATCTCCAGCAGCACGTCGCGCGGATCGGCCTTCCGTGCGTGGGCGATCTCGTCGATGAAGCTCCCGATCGCGAACGCGTGGTGGATGTTGTGGACCGAGCGGAGCCAGCCGATGCGCACGTGGGCCGTGGCCTCGCCGTTCTCCGCGCGCACGCTGGGGATGGCGAGCGGGAAATCGAGCACGCCCTGCTGCAGCTCGCCCGCGTCGGCGTGGGTGATGCCGGGCGCGAACGTCGACGAGATCGAGGGGAACGCCGTGCGGTGCAGCCAGCCGACGACCTTGCCGCTCGCGTCGAGCCCGGCCGTCAGCCGCTGCGCGCTCACCGAGTGGAAGTAGTCGTGCTGGATGTCGTCCTCGCGCGTCCACTGCAGGCGCACCGGGGCGCCCGCGGCGCGCGCCACGAGGGCGGCCTCGACCACGTAGTCGGGCTTTGATTTCCGACCGAAGCCGCCGCCGAGGAGCGTCACGTGCACCGTCACGTTCTTCGGATCGAGGCCGAGCGCCTTGGCGACCTCGGCCTTCGCCGTCTGCGGGTCCTGCGTCGAGGTCCAGATCTCGCAGCGGCCTCCATCGACGCGCGCCAGCGCCGCGGGCGGCTCCATCGGCGCATGCGCGAGGTGGGGCACGTGGTACTCGGCCTCGATCTTCGTCGTGGCCGAGGCGATCGCCGCGTCGACGTCGCCCGTGTGTCGAACGACCTTGCCCGGCTTGTTCACCGCCGCGCTCAGCGCCTCGCGGAAGCGCGCCGAGTCGTAGACGTCGTTCGCGGCCCGCTCCCACGTAAGCTCGAGCGCCGCGCGCCCGCGCAGCGCCGACCAGGTGTCGGTGGCCACGACGGCGACGCCGCCGAGCGGCTTGAAGTGATAGGGCGCGGAGGGCGCGGGGATCTCCACCACGCGCTTCACGCCGGGGATCGCGAGCGCGCGCGTCGCGTCGTAGCGCGCGAGCTTCGCGCCGACCACGGGGGGCCGCGCGATCACCGCGACGAGCATCCCCGGGAGGCGCACGTCAGCGCCGAAGACCGCGGTCCCGTTCACGATCCCCGGCCCATCGAGGAGCGGCAGCTCGGCCCCGAGGTGCTTCAGCTCGGCGCGCGGCCGCAGCTTCACCTCGCTCGCCGACGGGACCGGCAGCTTCGCCGCGTCCGCGACCAGCTCCGCGAACCCGAGCGAGCGCGAGGTCGCCGGGTGGAACACCGCGTGATCGTGCGCCGTGCAGGTCTCGGGCTTCACGCTCCAGCGCTTCGCGGCGGCGGCGACGAGCATCGTGCGCGCCGTCGCCCCGGCCTTGCGCGCGTTCTCGAACCCGTTGCGGATGCTCGTGGATCCGTCGGTGTTCTGGTCGCCGTAGATCACGTCGCCGTCGGCCTGGAGGACCTTGACGCGGGCCATGTCGGCGCCGAGCTCGTCGGCGATCAGCACCGGCAGCGAGCTGCGCACGCCCTGCCCCATCTCGGATCGGTGGCAGACGATCGACACGAGCCCGTCGGGCGCGATGTGAACGAAGACGTTGGCGTGGAGCCCGGGCGCGCCGCCCGGCGCGAGAGGAGGCGGCGTGGATCCCGCGGCCGCGTGCGCGTCGCCGATGACGCCGAGCGCGAAGCCACCCACCGCGAGGCCGAGGCCTGCGAGGAACGAGCGACGAAGGAGGACGACGCTCATTGGATCTTCCCTCCCCCGCTCTTGGTGGATGGGCTCGATTCGTCGGCCGCCTTCTTCACTGCCGCGCGGATGCGCGTGTACGTCCCGCAGCGGCAGAGGTTGCCGGCGAGCGAGCGATCGATCTCCTCGTCGGTCGGCTTCGGCCGCTTCGCGAGCAGCGCGGCGGCGGTCATGATTTGCCCCGACTGACAGAACCCGCACTGCGGCACCGCGAGATCCACCCAGGCGCGCTGGAGCGGGTGACTGCCGTCCGGCGAGAGCCCCTCGATCGTGGTCACCGCGTGGCCTATCGCGCGTCGCACCGGCGTCACGCAGGCGCGGACCGCCTCGCCGTCGAGGTGGACCACGCACGCGCCGCAGAGCGCCTGACCGCAGCCGTACTTCGTCCCCGTCAGGCCGATCACGTCGCGGATCGCCCACAGGAGCGGCATCTCCGGATCGACGTCGAGCGTCTGCTCTGCCCCGTTCACGCGCAACGTGATGCTCATCGGCTCGCCTCCTCGCGCGGGCACGCCGCTCCGGTCTCGACCCACGCCGCCATCAGCTCTCCGAAGAGCGCCTGCGATCCCGGGGCCGTTGCGCGCCCCGATCCCGGCGACCAGCCCCAGGCGATCAGCTTGTCGTGCGCGGAGTGATCGACGATCTGCGCGAGCGAGCGCCCGCCGTTGCGCGCGCGATCTTTGACTTGCGCGCAGATGGCGGCCGGCGTCCGGTCCATCCACGCCATCGCCTTCGGGGCGAGGTGCCACTCCGGCGCGCCGGGCACCCGCGCGAGCTCCAGGTTGCGATCCTGATGGCACGAGTCGCAGCGGAGGCCGGGTATCCCTTTGTCGTCGGCGCCGCGGAGCACAGGAGGGCTGTGCGGCTCTCTGGCCTCGCGCTGACGAGGCGAGTCGTCCGAAGGGTGGCAGTTGACGCAGCGGGGGTGAAGCAGCACCCGACTCGCCTCGGTGAAGAGCGCGCGTGATCGCTCCGAGGGATCGGCGATGGCCGCGAAGGAGGCGGGTGAGCGCAGCTCGGCCGGCGAGGTCGGCGGCACCGGCGCGGCGAGCGGCGGCTCCGGCGACGTGGCGGCGCCGCAGGCGAGCGCGAGCGACGAGAGCGTCAGTGCGAGGATGCCTGGAGGGCAGGAAGAGCGAAAGGACACGATGAGCGAGCTCCGGCGGAGGGTAAGCCTCGGGACGGATGCTCCAAGCAGGAACCGGGCCGCGGCGCGGGCCCTCGATACACCGGGATCGCGCGCGGCGCGAGGGCCATGCGCGGAGATTGCCTCACGCCGCGCGGCGAGGGCTCGTGACGAGCCCGGTCTCGGCGAGCAGCTGCTCCACGAAAGGGCGCTGCGAGGGCTTGTTGAGGCGATTGTACCACTCGAGAAAGAGGTCGCGCGCCTCCTTGCGACGCACCCCGCCGCGGCAGCGCGGGAGCACGTTCTCGGGGCTGCGCGCCGCCATGACGCGCGAGGTGCCGCCGTTCGCCGGGGCTTCGAGGGCGTAGATCACCACGTCGACGCCGCCCTCCATCGCGGCCCCGAGGCACATCACGCACGGCTCCAGCGTGGAGATCAGGATCGCTCCCTCGCCGAGCTCGCGGCCGCGCGCGGCGAGGCGGCGAAATGCGTCGATCTCTGCGTGGTTGGTGAGGTCGCCGGTCTCGCCGGCGCGGTTGTGGCCGCGCGCCAGGAGCGCGCCGTTGCCGTCGAAGAGGGCCGCGCCGATGGGGGCCTCTTGCTTCGCCATGCCCTCGCGCGCCGCGCTCAGCGCGTCAGACATCAGGGCCTCGAGCAGGGCGCGATCGAAGACCAGGCGGCCGGGCGAGGCGGCGGACAGGGCACGAGGGAGCGACGCTCGGAGCTGCACGAGATCTCGAGCGATGAAGCGCGCGCCCGCCGTGACGAAGTCCGCTTCGCGCGCGAACCCCGTGGTGACGCCGAGGAACGCGACCCCCGCCGCGCGCGCGGCCCCGGCGTCATGGAGGGAGTCCCCAATCAGTCCACAGGCGAGCAGCTCTTCGCCGAGCTTCTCGCAGGCCGCCTCGATCACGTGTGGGGCGGGCTTGCTCATGGCGGCATCATCGCCCGAGGCGACTTTGTCCACCATCGAAGCGAACGAGCGTCCGAGGCCACGTTCGAGGAGCGCGAGATCCTCCCGTGAGGACGAGGTGGCAATCGCCGTACGGAGGCCACGCGAGCGGACGGCCTCGAGGGCAGCGTCGACGCCGGGCAAGAGAGTGACACCTTCGCGCTCGATCCTGCCGTGGAAGGCCTTGCGGTGAGCGGCGCGGAGGGCGTCGCCGTGGCGACGTTCGACGTCGGGACCGAGGACATCCGCGACGAGGAGATCACCACCTTTGCCGATCTCGGCGGCGAGGCGATCATGTCCAACCCGGTAATCGAAGGCGGCGAAGGCGCTGAGCCAGGCGGCCACGTGGGTTTCGTTGGTGTCCACGAGGGTGCCGTCGACGTCGAAGAGGAGGGCGCGCAGGGTCATCGTGAGGAGTGGGAAAGCAGAGAGCGTGCCCTGATTTCCTCGGGGGATTTCCTCGGTTTCCGTTCCCGCTTTGGGAGAGTGAGGCTTTTCAGCTCGCCTCGGCCAATGCAGCGCTGAGGGGAGTCCCCGAAGAGGACTTTGTCAGGGTAGCCCGGGGTTTTAGAGGGTGGCCCAGCTTCACCGTGATCCCGATCAGCACCCCCGCCCGGGGTTGAAACCCCGGGCTCCACAGTACGAAGTCCGCCCAAGGGCGGACTGACGGGCGCGTCGCGATGGGCGAATGCGGCGCCGAGGTCAGTCCCCGGAGGGGACTTTGGAACTGGAGCCCGGGGTTTTACCCCGGGCTTTTCTCCTGCGGAGCCGCTCGTCCGGTCTCCTGGGTGCGCTGCGTCGTTTTCCCGCGTTTTGGCTGTTACCCGGGCGTGGCGGCAGTTTGTTTTACAGTGTGGCTGCTTTGGATCTTCGCGCGGGTGCTTTGGATCTTCGCGCGGGTGCTCTGGATCTTCGCGCGGGTGCTCTGGATCTTCGCGCGGGTGCTCTGGATCTTCGCGCGGGTGCTCTGGATCTTCGCGCGGGGTGCTCTGGATCTTCGCGGGACGGCTTTCCCGCGGCGACGGGACGCTTTGTGAGGCGCTCTTACGGCGTGGGGGCGGGAGGGGCGGGGGCGGGAGGGGTCGCGGCCTTCTTGCTGGTGTGCGGGCCGAAGATCGCGCGTGTCGCCGAGCTCGGGATCAGGCGTTCGAGGAGCGGGCTCTCCTCGCGCGCGGCGTTCACGTCCTCGTGGACGCGCAACATCTCTTCGAGGACCCAGCCTTCGACGAAGTTCACCGTGGGGGTGTCACGCGTGGGCGCATTCCCGATCTCGGTCACCGAGGCGCCCGAGGACGCGAGGCGGGCGGCGGCGGCGCGCACCTCGTCGAGCAGCTTGGAGGTGAGGTTGGCGGCTTCGAGGAGAATGGGTGATCCCGTCACCAGCCACTTGGCGGAGAGGGCCACGAGGGCGTTGATGGAGCTCACGAGGAGGACGTCCGAGTTGGTCTCTCCGCGCTCTTCGGAGAGGTGCCTTTCTTCGATCTCGCGGCGACCGGCGAAGCGCTCCATGGCGAGGATGAGCTTCTTGCGCGCCGCGCGCGCGGCGGCATTGGCCACCTGAATGCCCGAGCTGGCCTCGTCTTGAGCGCTCTTGCGATTGCCCACCTCGGTGAGCTCCTGAACGAGGGCGTCGAGGCGGTGGAGGTAATACGAGAAGCGCTTGGGCGCATAGTGCTCGCGCAGGACGGCGTACTCGCGGAGCTGGCGGTCAATCGAGCCCGCCCAGCGGATGGCGTCGGCGGCGACGCCGCGGGCCTTGGTGCGGACGCCGAGGGCGCTGCGCTGGGGGTCCGTAGATAAGGTGTCGAAGGCGGCGATTTCAGAGGGAGAGAGGGAGGGCCAGCGGGGGCGAAGGCGGGTGAGGAGCTCGATCGCTTTGGAAGGCTCCCAGGTGGCGGTGGGGTCGGTGGTGGGGTCGAAGGGGGGCTCGGCGAGGAGGGAGGGTGCGGGGTCGGGTGCGGAGAGGGCGGACGCGGGTGGTTTGGGCTTGACGGCCGCGGGGGACTGGGGAGAGGGCTTGGGTTTGGCGGGGGTGGGCTTCTTCTTGGTGGTTGCCATCCAGGAGGAACGTATCGGGGGGTACGTAGGGAGCGCAAGGGCCAAGAGGGCAACCGTGCGCGACAGAGTGGGAGCCCTCCACTGCTGGCGAGCGGGGCGCGCCAGGCAGGGTTGGGGAGGCAAATCGCCGCCGCGCCGTCACCTTCTGGTATGGTCCGCGCCGCCCATCCCCCACTGTCTGCCCCGCCTCTCGCTGCCGTGCCCCGCATCTACGACAACATCGACCAGCACCTGGCGCCGGACCTCCGTACGGCCCTGATCGACGCCCGCAGCGCTGACTTTTGCGTTGGGTACTTCAACCTCCGCGGGTGGCACGTGCTCGGCGGGGCGATCGACGCGATCGCCCCCGGTGAAGATCCGTGCCGCCTCTTGATCGGCATGCACCGCGCGCCGCAGGAGCTGCGGCGGGATCTCCAGGGCGGGGGGGAGAGCATCGATCATCCGCGCGCCATCCGCGCCCGCCGTCGGATCACCGAAGAGTTTCGCGAGCAGCTCGCGAGCGGGGTGCCCTCGCGCGAGGACGAAGCCACGCTCCGGCAGCTCGCTCGGCAGATCCGCGAGGGGCGCGTCAGGGTGCGCCTTTATCTGCGCGAGGCGCTCCACGCCAAGCTCTACCTCGTCCACCGGCGGGACAAGCTCAGCCCTCGCGTCGGCTTTCTTGGGAGCAGCAACCTCACGTTCTCGGGGCTCCGCGGGCAGGGCGAGCTCAACGTCGACGTGATGGACGTCGACGCCTGCGACAAGCTCGCGCAATGGTTCGACGACCGCTGGGGCGACCGCTTCGCGCTCGATGTGTCGGAAGATCTCGTGCGTGTCATCGACGAGTCGTGGGCTTCCGAGCGCCTGGTCCCCCCCTTCCACGTGTACCTCAAGATCGCGTGGCACCTCTCCCGGGAGGCGCGCGCGGGCATCGTAGAGTTTCAGATCCCCGCCGACATCGACGACTTGCTCTTCGAGTTCCAGAAGGTCGCCGTCAAGATCGCCGCCCACCACGTGCAAACGCGCGGCGGCGTCATGCTGGGCGACGTCGTCGGCCTCGGCAAGACGATGATGGCCACGGCGCTCGCGCGCGTCCTCGATGAGCACCTCGGCTACAGCACGCTCATCCTCTGCCCGAAGAACCTCGTGCCCATGTGGCAGGGCTATGTCGAGCGCTACCGCCTCAACGCCCGCGTGCTCTCTCTCAGCATGGTGCAGAAGGTGCTCCCTACCCTGCGGCGCTACGCCCTGCTGATCATCGACGAGAGTCATAATCTCCGGAACCGTGAGGGCGTGCGCTACCGCGCGCTCCTCGACTACATCCGTCGCAACGAGGCCCGCTCGATCCTGCTCACGGCCACGCCGTACAACAAGAGCTACCTCGACCTCGGGAGCCAGCTCCGCTTCTTCGTCCCCGACGACAAGGACCTCGGCATACGACCGGAGAACCTCCTGCGATCCCTCGGCGGCGAGGCGGCCTTCATCCAGGCGCACCAGTGCTCGCCGCGCTCGCTCGCCGCCTTCGAGAAGAGCGACAACGTCGACGACTGGCGCGATCTCATGCGCCTCTACCTCGTGCGGCGCACGCGCAGCTTCATCCGCCGTTGGTACGCCCAGATCGATCCCGAGACCGGGCGACATTACCTCCCCATGCCGGACGGCGGGCGCGCCTATTTCCCGGATCGCGTCCCCCGCAACGTCCCTTTCCTTCTCGACGAGCGAGCCTCGGACGACACGTATGCGCGGCTCTATACCGACGACGTCGTGCAGACGCTCTCCGCCCTTACGCTGCCCCGCTATGGGCTCGGCAACCATGTTCGCAAGGAAGGCGCCACGCTCGGGACGGCGGCTGAGCGGGCGGTGCTCCTCGGCCTCTCCAAGGCGGGTCGGCGCCTCCAGGGTTTCTGCCTCTCCAACCTCTACAAGCGCCTTGAATCCAGCGGCGTGGCTTTTCTACGCTCGGTCGAGCGGCATGTCCTGCGCAACCACATCTTCCTCGCGGCGCTCCGCGAAGGCGACGAGCTGCCGATTGGCCCGCAGGAGAGCGAGCTGCTCGATGAAGTGCGCGTCGACGAAGATCCCGACGCCCCCACGATGCCTGGCGTGGACGATGACGAGGGCACGGCGAACGATGCCGCCCCCTTTGCGGCCGTGACGGAAGAGACGTTTGCCGCCCGCGCCTCCCGCCTACTCGCCCTCTACCGCAGCAAATACAGCGCGAAGTTCCGCTGGGTCCGAACGTTGTTCTTCAAGCCGACTCTCGCCGCCGCGCTCAAGCGAGACACGGCGGCGCTCGTCGCCTTGCTCGAGCGCGCCGGCGCCTGGAACCCCGCGCGCGACGCCAAGCTCGACGCCCTTCATACCCTGATCACCACCGTCCATGCAGCGGACAAGGTGCTCGTCTTCTCCCAGTTTGCCGACACCGCGACGTATCTTGCGAGCGAGCTCGAAGCGCGCGGCGTCGCGAGCGTCGGGTGCGCCACCGGCGCCAGCGAAGATCCGACGGCGCTCGCGCGGCGCTTCAGCCCACGGAGCCACGACGTCGTCCTCCCGCCCGACACCGAGCTTCGGGTCCTCGTCGCCACGGATTTGCTCAGCGAGGGGCAGAACCTCCAGGACGCCGCTGTCGTCGTCAACTACGACTTACCCTGGGCCGTGATCCGCATCGTCCAGCGCGCCGGCCGCGTCGATCGCATCGGGCAGCGAGCGCCTGTTGTCACCTGCTATTCCTTCCTCCCGAGCGATGGCGTCGAGCGACTCTTGCGCCTCCGGGCTCGAATGCGCCAGAGGCTGGAGCAGAACGCCGACATCGTGGGCACGGACGAGGCCTTCTTCGACGACGACAACACCCGGCAAATTGTCGATCTCTACCACGAGAAGTCGGGCATCCTCGACGGCCGCGACGAAGGCGACGTCGACCTCGGCAGCCAGGCGCTGCAAATCTGGAACGACTCGATCGCCGCCGATCCTACTCTGGAGGCCGCGGTCCGAAAGCTTCAGCCCGTCGTGTACGCCACGCGGGAGCGCGCCAGCAACGACACCCGACCACCGGGCGTCATCGTCTTTGTTCGCACCGCGTACGACACCGACGCGCTCGCCTATGTCGACGAAAAGGGCACCACGCTCACCGGCTCCCCGCAAGAGGTGCTCCGCCTCGCCGCGTGCCGCGTCGACACCCCGGCCATGATGCCACGGGAGGACCACCACGCCCTGGTCGCCGGCTGCGTCGAGCGCATCACCATCGATGAGGCCGCGACCGGCGGCCAGCTCGGCGCCCGCAGCGGGCCGCGCTTCAAGGTCTATGAGCGACTGAAGCATTTGCTCTCCGCCCGCCAGGCCTCCCTCTTTGGCCCGCGCCTCCAGGCGGTCCTCGACGTGCTTTACCAGCATCCGCTCCAGGCTACCGCGAGCGAAACCCTGGCCCGGCAGCTCCGCGCGAGGATTGATGACGGGGCGCTGAGCGACTTCGTCCTGCTTTTGCACGAGGAGGGGCGCCTCTGCTTTACGCCCGACCAGAGCGACTTCAGCGCGCGCGAGCCGAGCATCGTTTGCAGCATGGGAATTCAATGAGCATCGATTTCGGCAAAGTGAAGACGTGGCTTGAGGCGTTTGACTTTCGGTCTGTATTCATCGAGCAGCTTGGCTGGGCAAACCCCAGCCGCGGCCTGAAGCCCGCGACGTTCACGGCCAAGGGTGTCGAAGTGACGCGCAAGCCGATAGCCGAGCTGGGCGGCTTCGTCGTCTTCGAAGTTGAAGCGACCGACGGCGCCATCCCCGACGCCAAGGTGCGCGAGGCGGCCCACAAGGTGACAGGCGGCCACCACCACGAGCATGTGCTCGTCTTCGTCGACAAGGCTCGACAGAAGAGCGTGTGGTCCTGGGTGCTCCGTAAAGATGGGCGCGACTACGCGCGGACTCATTATTACTTCCGCGGCCAGCCGGGCGACCTGTTCATCGGCAAGCTCAACAGCTTGATGTTCGACCTGAGCGAGTTCGACGCCGAGGGCAATGTGTCCGTTGTCGTGGTCGCCCGCCGCGTCAAAGCGGCGCTGGACGTCGAGCGCGTCACCAAGCGCTTTTATGATGGCTTCCAGAAGCAGCACCTCGAGTTCCTGGAGCTGGTCTCCGGCATCCCCGACGCCCACGATCGCCGCTGGTACGTCTCGGTGCTGCTCAACCGGCTGATGTTCATCTACTTCTTGCAGAAGAAAGGCTTCCTCGATGGGGGAAAGCAGAGCTACCTGCAAGAGCGGCTCGAATGGTCACGCACCACGCTGGGCGAGGACCAGTACTTTAAAAGCTTCCTCGACAAGCTGTTCTTCGAGGGGTTCGCCAAGCCGGAAAAGCACCGCTCCAAGGAGGCTCGCGCCTGCCTCGGGCACATTTGCTACCTCAACGGCGGCCTGTTCCTCCCCCATCGCATCGAGCAGGAGAACACGGCGATTGACGTCCCCGACCGCGCCTTCGCGGGGCTTTTCCAGCTCTTCGAGAGCTACACCTGGCACCTCAACGACACCCCGGGCGGCGACGACAGCGCGATCAACCCCGATGTGCTCGGGTACATTTTTGAAAAGTACATCAACCAGAAGAGCTTCGGGGCCTATTATACCCGGCCGGAGATCACCGACTGGCTGTGTGAGCAGACGATTCACCGCGTGGTGCTCGACCGGGTGAACCTGCCGGAAGGCTCCGGGATCACGCCGACCGACGGCTCACCTGGCCGCTTCGAGGATGTCGCCGATCTGCTCTTGCACCTCACACCTCCTCTGTGTCGCCAGCTCCTGAGTGTGCTCCCGACCATCTCCCTGCTCGATCCAGCGTGTGGATCGGGCGCGTTCCTCGTCGCCGCGTTGAAGGCCATGCACAGCCTCTATGGCGCCGTCGTGGGCGCGGCGGAGATCTCGGCCGACAAAGGGCTCAAAAAGATGGTCGCGGAGCTGCGGGAGAAGCACCCGAGCCTCGGCTACTACGTTAAGAAGCAGATCATCACCCAGAACCTCTATGGCGTCGACATCATGGAGGAGGCGACCGAGATTGCTCGGCTGCGCCTGTTCCTGGCGCTGGTCTCGTCGGCCACGACGGAAGCCGAGCTGGAGCCGCTGCCGAACATCGACTTCAATATCATGCCGGGCAACTCCCTGGTGGGGTTGCTCCATGTGAAGGACGATGCGTTTGCCCGCCAGAGCCAGCAGGATCTCTTTGCTCCTACCTATCGGTGGCTCGTCGACGAGAAGAACCGTCTCGTCCGCAGCTACCGCGATGCAACCGTCCACGCCGACGAGCTGGTGAGTCTGCGCAACGATATCGAGGCCAAGAAAGATCAGGCCCGAGTCCATCTCGACGCGATTTTGCTCGAAGATTTTCGCGATCTGGGCGTCCAGTTCGAGCAGCCGACGTGGAACGACGCGAAGAACGACGTCGGCAAGAGCACGAAGCGCAAGCTTTCGGTGAAGGACATCCACGCCTTGCACCCGTTCCACTGGGACTACGAGCTCGACGAGGTGATGCGCGACAAGGGCGGCTTCGACGCCATCCTGGCGAACCCGCCGTGGGAGGTGTTCAAGCCGAACTCGAAAGAGTTCTTCGACGACTACTCCGACATCATCAGCAAGAACAACATGCGGATCGAAGACTTCGAGAAGGAGCAGAAGAAGCTCCTGGCGAAGCCCGCGATCCGCAAGGCGTGGCTGGAGTACCTCGCGCGGTTCCCTCACCTGAACGACTACTTTCGCAACGCCCCGCAGTACGAAAACCAGGTTTCCATCATCGCCGGGAAGCGGTCAGGGACCGACATAAATCTTTACAAGCTCTTCGTCGAGCAGTGCCTTAATTTACTGCGCCCAGGTGGGCAGCTCGGCCTGGTCGTCCCTGGCAGCCTCTACAGCGATATGGGCGCGACAAAGCTTCGCGAGGTGTTGCTGGAGCAGAACACGGTACATGCACTGTTCGGGTTCTCCAACGAGCGCTACCTATTTGAAGCCGTTCATCATAGCTTCAAGATCTGTCTCCTCGTGGCGGCAAAAGGCGGACACACTCATCACTTCGAGGCTGCCTTCCGGATCAATCCGCGCGAGGCCATTGACGCCAGCCACCTCGGAGAATTTCTTCGCGACCGACGCGAGCACCTGGAGCTAACGCCCGAGTTGGTGCGGAGCACATCGCCCGATTCCCTGTCCGTGATGGAACTCAAGAGCGCGGTCGATATTACCATCATACAAAAGCTGCTACGTTATCCGCTACTCGGAGCCGAGGTCCCCGGCACGTGGAAGATCGAGCTGTCCCGGCAACTTCATATGACCGATGACAGCGGCCTGTTCAAGACAAGCCCGACCGAGGGGCGAATACCGCTCTACGAGGGGAAAATGATCCACCAGTACGATGCGCGCTTCAGCGAGCCGCGATACTGGGTGGAGGCCGAAGCCGCCACAGAGCGGTTGATGGACACTCGTCGAAGAAGGTACGTCGAGGCTGCGAAGGATGCCGGCGTAGAGAATTCGGACGGTTCAAACATAACGACCGAATTGTCGCATTACCTTCTCGCATTCAGAAACATCGCCAGGAATACGGACGAGCGAACGATGATCGCGACCGTGATTCCACCTGGAGTCGTCACAGGCCACTCGCTGAGCACTCACAGACCGACCTGGGACGTGTTCACCAAAGGCAAGCACCGTGAGCATACGGCATTAAGCCTGCGAGAACTGCTCTACGTTACCGCCGCGCTCGACAGCTACATCGTGGACTGGATGATTCGCATGCGCGTCGCTGCGAACGTAAGTATGTTTTATGTTTACCAGCTTCCCGTACCGCGCCTTACCGAAACAGACCCCCGACTCGGCCCCATCGCAACGCGCGCCGCGAAGCTGACCTGCATAGCTCCAGAGTTCGATGGGCTCGCAAAAGCTGCCGGACTTGAGAATCATGAAAGCGGCGTGACTCATCCCGAACAGCGCGCGCAGCTCCGGGCGGAGATCGACGGGCTGGTGGCTCATCTTTACGGTCTCACCGAGCAAGAGTTCGCCCATATCCTTCTTACCTTCCCGGTGGTCACGGATCCGGTGCGCGAATCCGCACGCAACGCCTATCGCGCCGTCGCCCGCGGGGTTGTGACATGAAAACAAGAAAGCAGGCAGTAGCCTCCCTCCGCATCCGGAACTTCAAGGCCATCAAAGACACGGGCACGTTGAAGCTGGGCGGCCTCACTGTCTTCATCGGCGACAACGGCGCGGGCAAGAGCAGCGTCCTCGAAGCCTTGCGGTTCCTGGCGGATCTCGCTCGCGGAACCCTGGACGACGCCTTCACCCCGTTTCGCGGCTTCGAGCATGTCCGCTGGAAAGGCGGACCCGACCGCGGCAAACGTAAACAAGCTGGACCTGACGGGCATACATCGGATCTCGAAGAGACCAACCCGATCCACCTTACGACGCACGGTCATCTCGGCCAGGTCCGCGTCAGCGCCACAACCCGCATCTCCGGCCAGAATAACAACGAGGTCAGCTTCGAGCACGAAGAGCTCAAGGTGGGCAACGACTCGACCGTCCGCGATCCCAAAGTCGATCCCATGCTCCGCCCGGATCGATCCATCCTCGGCCGCACAAGCTGGTTCGATCGCTGGCAGTTCCTCGATCTGGTCCCGAGCACCATGGGCGCGCCCACCCCGTTCTACGCGTCGACGGGTCAAATTCGCCTCGCCCGCGACGGGAGCAACCTGGCGCGCTACATCGTCGATCTCCGCAGCGACAAGGAGTACGGCGTGGACGCCTTCAATGGCCTCCTGGAAACCCTCCAGGTCATCCTGCCTTATGCGCGCGATCTCGAGACGGTGACCAGCGAAACCTTCAGCCGGGAGGTCGCCCTCCGCCTCCTTGAAGGCTCCTTCTCGGTCCCCGGCTGGATGCTCTCCACCGGCACGCTCCGCCTTATCGCGTTGCTGGCGCTCCTTCGCCATCCGCGGCCCCCTTCGCTGATCTGCATCGAGGAGGTCGAGAATGGCCTGGACCCGCGGACGATCCACCTGGTCGTGAACGAGATCCTCCGCGCGACGGAGTTCGGGCGAACCCAGGTGATGTTGACCACCCACTCTCCTTACCTGCTCGATCTCATGCCTCTGGAGAGCCTGGTGCTCGTGGCCCGAGAGACGGGCGGGCCCCCGCGCTTTGAAAGACCCGACGAGTATGATGAGGTGCGCGCCTGGAAAGATCGCTTCGCGCCTGGCGCACTCTACACGATGGGCGTGCTCCACCAGCGAAAGGTCAAGCGATGAGAGTAGGTTTCGCTGTCGAGTGTCATCGCGATGGGGCTGACCACAAGGTCATTGAACATCTGGTGTCGGTGCTGAACCCAAGGATCGAGCCGTTCTTCTTGTGGTCTGGCAGCAAGCGCATTCTTCTTCGTGACTGCGGCACCCACGTCGAGGAGCTCTTCGACAACTATGAGTGTGAGCGGGCAATTGTGGTGTGGGATTTGATTCCAAGCGACGCGGAGCACCAGCACGAAGGCAAGTCTTGCCGCAAGAAAGAGCGCGAGCATTTCTTCGGGAAGCTACGACCGCAAGATCGAGGGCGCACGGTCTTGCTCTGTATTCCGCAAGAGCTGGAGGCGTGGCTGCTCGCCGACAGCGACGCGCTGAAGGCCGTGCTTGGGTCGGCGAGCCACCCCGTCCGGCGAATCCGCAACGTGCTCCGTCCCGAGGAAGAAGCCAACCCGAAGACGACGCTCATTCGACTCTTCAACGAGCACAGCCCGTGGCCCTACAACGACGCAGTCCACGCGGTGAAGATCATCAAAAACGTCAAGGACCTCTCCAAGCTGGAAAAATTGCCGAGCTTCGCCCGCTTCAAACAAAAGCTCGAAGCCCTGAAGCCCTGAAGCCCTGACCGCTCCGCTGAATCCGACTGGGGTCAAATCCACCCGCGGCTTGGTCACGCTGCAATTCTCACGTCTTTTCTGGAGTATCCGGGTGGTCTGATGTCATGGTGAGCCAGGTCCCGGTCGATTCGCCATTTTGATGTCAACCATGCAGGTACGCCGCCCCGCCGTTGCCCACCAAGGGTTGCACACCCAAGGCCATTTCGGGTCCTTCTTCTCACATTCCGTCTTTGCCACGCAGGATCTGCAACGCCCTTCGAAACAGACACCAGCGCACTGTTCGTCTGCATCACAGGGCAGCCCTTCAAAATGCCCGCACGTTCGAATCACGTCGCAGTGCCCTCGATCGCAGTACCCATCGCCGCAATCGCCATCGCTGGTACAATGCTCATGCTGCACGTTCTGGGACCATGCTCGCGCTGGGCATGCATCAACGATGGCTTTCTGGAGCGGGGAGAAGGCGACCTTTCGTTCCCACCATGTTGAGGGTGCAGGAGGCAATGATTTTGACCAGGGGAACGGAGGTAGAGGATAAGAGGTTCCTGGCATCGACGTTGGCAACGGTGGAAGCTGCGCAGAGGGAGCTGTCGGGCCAATGGCCACTTTCGCGGGCGAGCCGACGTGCCCCTCTACTTTCGTCTCATAATTTGACGAACAGGACACCGTGTTGACGAGGTTCGCCCACAAGACGACTCCTAGGACCGTTGGTTTCCAATGCTTCGGATTCCTGGATCGCTTCATGGTCAGTCGCACCCCGGAGCGTCACCACCGGGACCTCCATAAAAGAAATGGGCGCCCAACGAATCATTATTGAGCATCACGGATCGCGTGTAGCACTGCTCGACATAGGGATTCGCTTCCAACGTCATACCTGCCGTCGCTTCAAAATCCACCCAATAGGGGAAGCGATACTTCGGCTGTCGCACATACGCCGAAAAATTCAGCCCTGCAGCGGCGAGCTGCCCACTGCCCATATCCGTTGTCGTCCAATCCGTCGGCGTTCCATCATAAACCTCCGAGTACCAAGCTGACCTGCATGCGCCGCCATTCAGCATTGTAAATAGATTCGCCGGATAATACCCAAGCAAGCGCCCGTTATAACCAATCCACCAATCACCTGTAGGCACCTGAAAAATATCGAGCCGATGCTCCACCTGCGCGCCGCCTACCATGGAGACGGGCACAACCTCACCGGGGGAATGTTCGCGAAGAGGAAACGGTACAAAACCACTTTCTTTTTGATCCCAAATTCCCTTGAGCTTTCCACCAACCTGCCGAAGGTATTCGACATGAAGCCGCGGCTGCGCATCGACGATGGAGTTCACCCGATCGACAGCGATGACGACACCTATCTGCTCCTGCACCTCGCCCATCAGTGGGCAGGCAACCATCAGCTCGACCAGGCTGAACGTGCCCTTCTCAACTTCGCTGTTGAACACGTTGACTGTTCCCGAGACGCCATTGTTCTGTTGGAGTGAATTGAGACCGGCATACAGGCGACTGTCTCCCGCTGGCCTTCCAAAAACCTGGCTGTTCTCAAGATAGTCTTGCAGGGAAATCGCACCCGATTCGCCCATCACATACGCCGAAAAATCCGGGCGATGCAGAGGCGCCGTTCCTTCTGGGCCGCGCAATTCGGGGAATAAGTCCAGCTCGGTCAGTGCGAGCGCGACGCCCGGAGGTGGCTGTAGGTCGGCTGCTGTCCACGGCAATGCTGGAATTTCATAAGGAATGGAGAGCAAGCTGGAATCGACCCAATCAATAATATCACCCGAATAACCCTGCGTCGTCGTGACAATCGTATAATCACGGTATTGATCGACCAAATATGCATCCACCTCGACTTGCCGTACCTGCTGTTCCTCGGTCAGGGTCGGCGGATCCTCGCGCCAAATATCTGGCTCCGGTAGGTGCTCGCCTTCGCCGATGCTATCGCCGTCGAAGGGACCGAAGGTGATCGTGCAACCGCCAGTGAGGACACTCGTCAAGGCCAGTAGGAGCAAGAGGACGTGAGTGCACCACATGCTTCGGCAGACTATCGGATGGCAAGTGGGCTGTCAATCGTGAAGTTGTGGTCCTTTTGACTGCCCCAAACCGCCACGCAGGCCACCTTCACTGAAGCGACCATGCGCGGTCATCCCTTTCTGGCATGTATGCCTCGTTGGCCTTAACCATCGCATTGAGCCCCGAAGGGGCGAGTCCGGGGTCCGCGAGCCCGCCGGGGACCCTCGCCCCCCATAGGTGTTAACCAGGTTCTTCCCGTGGCCACGGCCACGGCCACGGCCACCGGACGCTGGTTAACACCTATGCCCTCGCCCCCGGGCGACCCTCGAAGCCCGCCGCCCGCTTCCCCGCGATGGAAAGCTCAGCATCCCACCAGGGTAACTCGCTTCCCCTGCGCCTCGACGATACGCGTACACAACCGCTCGGTCCACGGCAGGGTGGAGCGCAGATCGAACATCACCAGCCACCCCTCGTCGAGCCCCAGCCCTTCGAGGTACCGCGCCACCTGCGCCAGCGCCTCGCCCTCCGTCTCCGTGTCGCGCCGGAGCTTCACCTCGATCACGTGCCGCGCGCCGCGCCACTCGATCACCAGATCCAGCGCCCCGCGGCCGAGCCCATACTCGCGCTCGACGCGCCCGTCGCCGTTGACGATGCGCTGGAGGAACGCCATCAGCATCAGGTGCGGCCCCGACTCGCGGTAGCCGAAGCCCTCGGCCGCGAGGTGGCCGTCCTTGCGCCAGAAGGCCTGCCAGGCAGCCATGAGCTTGGGCAGATCAAGCGCGCCGTCGGGGCGCACGAACGCGGCCGGCTCCTCGGCGATCTGCATCTGCTGGATGTACGTGAGCGCCCGCGGGATCACCTCGCGGTAGATGGGGTTGGCGATCTCGAAGTGACCGGCGCGGACCCGGATCAGGCCCAGGCCAAGGACATAGGCAAAGTCGTCGTCGAGCGAGTCCCCCGTGATGCGCTCGCCCGCGAGCATGGCGTCGATGATGCGGCGGACGCGGGGCTCGCGCAGCTTGGCGACCAGCGAGTCGATGTGCGTGCGCCGCTCGAGGAGGATCGTCTCCTTGGCGGCGTCGACGTGGGCCGCCGTGACCGCGATCGAACGATCCCGGAGATCGCGGTCGACGATCTGATCGGCGAGCGCGTTGACGAGCCAGGGGTGGCCCTGAGACAGCATGGCAATGCGCGCCACGGCCTCGGGCTCGAAGCGCTGGCCGGTCGCGGTGGTGTGCTGCGCGAGGAGCTCGGCGACCTCTTCCGCAGTGAAGGCGACGAGGGTCATGGCATCCGCGGAGACGTTGAACGGCGAGGCCGTGCCGAGCCACGTGACCGCGCGGCGCTCCTCCTGAGTGAGCACGTAGTCACGCACGGTGCGCTGCCCGACGAGGGCGATGCTGTGCGGGAACGGGAGCTTGCGGCGATCGAGGTAGCCATCGCGGAGCTGCGTCAGGAACGACACCATGCTCTCGCCGACGAGACAGTCGGCCTCGTCAATGAGCACCAGCAGCGGGCGCGGGCTGCGGGCGGCGAGATCGCGCAGGTAACGGACGATGGCGGTGTCCGGATCCTCGAGCAACCGCGCGCGGTCCGCCGGCACGCCAAGCTCCGGAAGATCCCGCCCGAACGCGATGTCGAGCTTGGTGAGCAGCGGGCGGAAGGCCGCGGCCGGCTCCGGTTTTTCCCGCGCGGTCTGGATGTCAACCCAGACCGCGCGGAAGCGATCGCCGCTGTTGTAGTGGTCGACGAGCCACTGCGCCGAGGTCGTCTTGCCCGTCTGTCGGCCGGCGTGGAGCGTGAAATAGCGGCCGTCTTCGAGCCGCTCCATGATCACGCCGAGCCGTCGCTCGGGCGGGAGCATGTAGTGCTCGTCCTGGAAGCAGGGGCCGGCGATGTTGAACCAGAGCATGGGTGGACTATGGCACGAACGGGGCGGGCGAAGCGGGCTCCCGCGCACCCCCGCGCGCCCTGGACGAAAGCTCCGCTCCGTCCGGAAACCCCTGATTCGATCTCTCGATCGTGCCTATTCCCGACGCCGCCGCACAGCAATAAGATAGGCTCACGCGTGATGCCTATCGAACCGCCCGAGCCCACCGGAAAGATCCTCGACACCCTCCGCACCACCCTGGGGGACCTTCAAGCGCTGGCGGGCCGGGACCCCGCTGACACGCGGCTCGTTCCCGCCATCACGTCCCTCGCAGAAGCCGTCAAGGCGCTCGAGCTTCCCGCGCCGTCCACGCTCACGAAGTAATGCTCGGCGCGCTCTACGCCCTGTCCGCGCTCGCCACGGCGCTCGCGTGGATGCTCGCCCGCCGTCGGGCAGAGCATCGCCCGGTCGCCGTGCTCCTCACCGTCGGCCTCGGCGCCGACGTGGCGCAACGGACTCTGCGTACGTTCTACCTCGGCGCAGTGACCCAACGGCTCGGCGCTGACATCCCCTGGACGGGGCTAGCACGGCTCGCGGCCACCTTCTTTCATGCGCTCTTCCTCGCGTGGCCCGCGGCCCTCCTCGGCGCGGCGCTCGTGGTGTTCCTTCGCCGCGGCGCGTGGCCCGCGGGCGCGGCGTATGCAGCGGGCATCGCGTGGATCGTCGTCGTTCACCCGATCGCGGGGAATGGGTCTCTCGCGCAGGCGCTCACCGCGGCGCAGCTCGCGGCGGTGCTGGCCTCGCTCGGCTGCGGATTGACATGGTACTTGCGACCGACGACGGAGCCGACGTCGACAGCGCAAGCGGCGCTGGCGTTGATCATCGGGGTCGAGCTCACCACCCTGGCCTTTGCGTGGCGGACCGGCATCTTCGCCAACTGGCACCTGTCGCAAGCCATCTATGTCGTGATGTATGCGGTGCTGACCATCTTGCAAGGAGGTTTTGTATGGCAATCGTCTCGTTCGCCGTAGTCGCGGCCTGCCTCGCCGTCGGAGCGGTCCTGTTCTTTCTCATTCGTCGCGAGATCCGTGTGGCTCAGGTGGGCCTCCACGATCAAGTCTCGCAGATGAGAGCGCAGCTCACGGAGGTTGGGAAGATCGCGGGCGCCGCCGCCAGCGCCTCTTCCAGCGCCTTGGACTACGTGCGGCAAAACATGGTCCCTCGAATGGAGTCCGCGCCGCCTCGCGCGGAACCGCCGCCCGTCGCGACGTCTCGCCCGATCGCGGTGCATGTCGGCGCCGAAGTCGTGGAGCTGGACGCGGACATCGTGGCGCGGATCGAGGCCTTGACCGAGGACTTCAACGAGGAGCGCGTGGAGAGATCGATGCTGGAGCGCCTGATCCAGGCGGGCCTTCAAAAGGTGGAAGACCAGGCCCCCGACTCGGGCGCGCGAGGCAACGACACCAGCGCCGAGGGGATGAACGACAACTCCAGCGCGGATACCACGCCGACGTCTCCCGTCGATCCGACGAAGCTGCACCCTCGCTCTCCCCGGCCGAAGAAGAAGTAGGATCGTGATGAGCCAACGCCTGGGCCTCCGCGAGATCTTCGGCCTCTCCCCCTTTCCGCTCCGGGCGCGCGAGGGCTGGATGGCGCTGCGCGGCGATGGAAGCGTCCCGCCGTCGCGCTTCGACGCGACGAGCCTCCGGATCTTCAAGCCCGCTCTCAGCCTGCGGACGTGGCTCGGGGGGCGCCGCTCCGACCGACGGATTCCCATCTCCAATCTCTTCAACCGCACTGCGACGCCGCTCGAAGAGGGCTGGTCCGTTCGCAAGACCCAGGTCAGAGACTTCCGCGGGGGCACGCTCACCTACGACAGCCACAACGGTACCGACTTCGCCGTCCCGGTTGGCACTGTCGTCGTCGCGCCCGCGCCGGGCAAGGTGCTGCGCATCTCGAGCGAGTTCAACCGCGGCGGTCTGAAGGTGTTCCTGGACCACGGCCGCGGCCTTTGTACGACGTCGAATCACCTCGCGCGCGCCCTCGTCCGCGTCGGTGATGTGGTGCGGCGCGGGGAGCCGATCGCGCTGTCAGGGTACTCGGGTATCGATGGGCTGCTCTTGTTCCCGTGGAGCGTGCCGCACGTGCACTTCAATGTATGGCTCGACGGCGAGTATGTCGATCCGTTCGCCCTCGCCGGGGAGACGCCGATCTGGCGGGACGGCAATGATCCGAGGCCCTCTGCGGGCGGCTCATCTGTCGAGCCGTTCGAGCCGACGGTGTGGGATGCCGGCATCGTGGATCGGGTGATCGCCTCCTGCCTCGACCCCGCGGTGCGCGCCGAGCTCGGCGGCGAGCCGGAGCTCGATCGGCGCGCGATGAACGTGTTGTTTCAGAGCAATTATTATCCGATGCGCTTCGGGATCAGACCGTGGCTGTCGATGGAGACGCACCCGCGCGAGGCGCGGCTGTCGCTGCCATTTCGATCCGAGGAGCTCGAGGGGATCGTGTTCGAGGGGTGAACGACAGCGGGCACCCCTGGACGCCAGCGCAGCGCGGATGAGCGTCGTGCTATCCTTCACCCTGTCATGCAAACCGCAGACGCCCCCGAATCGAACGAGCGAGCCCCAGGGGCCACTGTCAACCCCAGAAACCTCGGTCATCCCGGGGAAGCGGCTGCCGATCTCGTCCCCATCAGGACGCTCCTGGCGCGGATTCAGGGGAAATATCACCCGGAGCAGATATGGCTCTTCGGCAGCCGCGCCCGGGGCGACGCCCGCCCCGCCAGCGACTGGGATCTCCTGGTTGTCGTTCCCGACAGCACCGACGAAGGCGACCTCGACCCGCTCACCGCCTGGCGGCTCCAGAAGGGCTCAGGCGTCCACGCCGACGTGATCCCGTGCAAAGCCAGCGAGAACAGCACTCCCACCCGGGGTTAAAACCCCGGGCGTGCGGGCTGAACGGCATTCACGGGGAACGTTGCCACTCTCGTTAACGTCGGCGGGAGTGTGCGGTTCGGGGTCACGCGGAAGCTTGCCCGTCCTCGTTCCCCCAGGCGATTGGGGGGACTCCCGGGTGGTTCGCTGACGGGACTCCCCTGCAAACTGAGATTTGCACCCATCAAACATCGCCTGGACGATTTGGCGTGGACTTCACGAAAGAAGGCCTCGCCGCGAGTAAACCTGGACCGATCCGCTGACGAGCCCACGCCCGCCCGCCTCGACCCCCCGCGAAGCCCGGGTGCTCTCGTCCTCATCTCTTCCTACGAACCGAAGCCCTGAGGACGCAGGGAGCACAAGACAAGCCTACCGCCGGACCCCTCCGACCCAGCGAGGGACGCGTTTCGCCACAAGATGTCGCAAGACGCCTCACCCCCTTGCCCACCTCGCCCATCCACGGCGATCAATCGGCTGAAATATTCGGGGAGAGTGCGTGGCACATCGATTGCTTTATCTCTTTGCAGTCGTTGAACGGAGTCACTCCGAACCATCCAGGAAAGAGAAGGAACCCATGAAATACGGTATTGCTTGGCTGCTGGGCGTCCCTGCTTCGTTGCTCGTCGTGTGGTACGTGGTCGCGCACGTGCTGTAGAGAGCAAAAGCGCTGGTCTGCCTCGCTCAGCGGCGCGCTTCCTTGCGCTCGCGCAGGTAGCCCGAGGTGACCTTGATGACCACGAGGACCGTGGCGGCGCCTCCGATGCCGAAGAGCTGCGGTAGGCCCAGGCCTGCTCCGAGGAGGGCGGTGACGACGCCAATCCCCATGCCGAGGAGCGGGCCTTTGACGCGGATCCGCTGGAGCTCGAGGGCGGCGGCGTGCGCCGGCTTCTTCGAAGCAGGCGGGGCAGCGGACGCGATCGATAGCGACGTGCTTGGTGCAGAGGAGCGTGCGGCAGGTCGGGCAAAGGTACTTTGCCGGGGCGACGGCGGTGCGGAAGCTCTCAGGGTGCGCTCCTTCGCAGAAGCTGCCTTTGGGGGCGAATTTCTGGATCAGCGAGTCGGGAGACGGGGGGACGCAGGTGTCGCCAAGCCAGAGCTCGGAGCGGGCGACGTCGAGGTTGCGGAGGCGGCGGACGATGGCGTCGCGCTTGCCAATCTGGAGGGGGTAATCGCCGAGGAGCTTCGCGTTGGCGAGGACCCGGGGCGGCTCGTCGTCGAGGCTCGCCGTGAGGACGACGCCGTTCTCTCTGACTTCGACGCGGTGCTTGCCAATGGTCCAGCCCACAGGTCCTCCGGAGCGCGCTGCGGTTCAGTCGTTGACGAGAGTGGCAATCTGGCGGGCGATGCGCATCCCGTCCATGGCGGCGCTCATGATGCCGCCAGCGTAGCCTGCGCCTTCGCCCGCGGGGAAGAGGCCGGCGAGGTCGGGCGATTGGAGGGTGTCGGGATCGCGCGGGACGCGCACCGGGGAGCTGGTGCGGGACTCGACGCCGACGAGAATCGCCTCTTCGGTCAGGTAGCCGCGCATCTTGCGATCGAAGACGCGGAGCGCGCGGCGGAGGCGTGAGGCGAGGTGGAGGCCGAGGGAGTCGAGGACGTCAGCGACGTTGGTGGCAGTGAGTCCAGGGACGTAGCTCGAGGCGGGGAGCGTCGAGGAGGCGCGCTTGGCGACGAAGTCCGTGACACGCGTGGCCGGCGCCTGGGAGCGGCCGCCGCCCGCTTCGAATGCGACGGTCTCGAGGCGGCGCTGGAGATCGATCCCGCCGAGGAGGCCGGGGAAGCCGGCAAGCGCGACGTCGTGGGGTTCGACGCCGACGACGAGGCCGGAGTTGGCGTAGTGCGAGGAGCGCTTGGAGAGGCTCATCCCGTTGACGACGAGGCCGCCGGGCTGGGTCGAGGCCGGGACGATGAAGCCGCCCGGGCACATGCAGAACGAGAAGACGCCGCGCTCGTCGACCGTCTCGGCGAGGCGGTAAGGCGCGGCCGGCAGCGTGGGGTGCGAGGCGAGGGCGCCGTACTGGATGCGGTTGATCAGCGGCTGGGGGTGCTCGATCCGGACGCCGAGCGCGAAGGATTTTGGCTCGAGGCGGACGCCGAGGTCGGTGAGCATCACGTAGATGTCGGACGCGGAGTGGCCGGTGGCGAGGACGATGTGGTCGCCGCCAACCTCGCTGCCGTCGGCGAGGCGGACGCCGACGACGCGGCGGGGCCCGTCGTCGCGGGTGAGCAGGCCGGTGACGCGCGCGCCGAAGCGGAAGGTGACGCCGACGCGCAAGAGCTCTTCGCGCAAGCTGACGACGACCTGGGGGAGGCGGTTCGATCCGATGTGGGGGCGGGCGTCGGTGAGGATCGCCTCGGGCGCGCCGTGGCGGGCGAGGATCTCGATGACGTCGCGCACGTTGCCGCGCTTGTGCGCGCGCGTGTAGAGCTTGCCGTCGCTGTAGGTGCCGGCGCCGCCTTCGCCGAAGCAGTAGTTGCTGTCGGGATCGACGGCGCCGCCGGCGTGCAGGCCCTTGAGATCGTGGCGGCGAGGCTGGACGGGCTTGCCGCGGTCGACGATCGTGCAGCCGATGCCGCGGCGAGCGAGCTCGTAGGCGCAGAAGAGCCCCGCGGGGCCGTCGCCGACGATGATCACGCGCGGGGGGCCGACCTCGCGCGGGTGAGGCGCGCCGAGATCGGCGGTGTCACTCGCGCCGATCTCGAGGAGCAGGTGGAAGCGGACGACGCCGTGGCGGGCGTCGATCGATCGCTTGCGGATGGCGATCGGTGGGAGCTCCTCCGCCGCGATGCCGACCGATCGCGCCACGCGCGCGCGGAGGTGCGCCTCGTCCGTCGGCTCGTCGAACGCGAAGTCGAGGGAGATTTCTTCGGGGAGGCTGGGCATCAGGAGAGGGGGTGTACTGCGCGAGACGGCGACTACGCCATCTCGAGGAAGAGGCGATCCGGGTTCTCGAGGTACCCGATGATCTCGTAGGCGAAGGCGGCGCCGATGTGGCCGTCGATGATCCGGTGATCGAACGAGAGCGAGAGGAGCATGACGTCGCCGACGACGATCTGGCCGTCGCGTACGACCGGCTTCTGCTTCATCTGGTGGATGCCGAGGATGCCGACCTCGGGGAAGTTGAGGATCGGCGTGGCGAAGAGGCCGCCTTGCTGGCCGAGCGAGGTGATCGTGAAGGTGGAGCCGCTGAGGTCCTGCGCTTTGGCCTTGCCGGTCTTGGTCTCCTCGGCGAGGCGGGCGATGTCGCGCGCGATGTCGAGGATGCTCTTGCGATCGGCGTCGCGCACCACCGGCACGATCAGGCCCGCGTCCGTCGAGGAGGCGATCCCGATGTGGTAGCTCTTGCGGACGACGATCTCCTGCGTGGCTTCGTCGAAGGCGCTGTTGAGCATCGGGTGCTTCTTGAGGGCGGCGACGACGGCCTTCACGAAGAACGGGAGGAAGGTGAGCTTGACGCCGGAGGACTCGGCCGCGGTGCGGAGGCGCGCGCGGAGATCCTTGAGCGCGGTGACGTCGCACTCTTCGACGAAGGTGAAGTGCGCCGCGGTATGCACGGAGCGGCTCATGCCTTCGAAGATGCGCTTGCGCATGCCGCGGAGGGGGATGCGCTCTTCCAGGGCGAGATCCGCCGCGGAGGAGGGCGCGATCCGCATCGGCACGCGCGTGGTGACGGCCGCTTGCTGGGTGGACGGCGGGAGCGGCAGGGCGAGCTCCTGGCGCGTGGGGTCGGGCGCAGGCGCGCTCTGCGGGGCGGGCTCGATCGGGGCGCGGACCGCGGTGGCGGCGATCCCCGCGGCGTGGACGTCTTCGCGGATCACGCGGCCGTTGGGCCCGGTGGGCGGGACCGTCCGGAGATCGATCCCGAGCTCGCGCGCGAGCATGCGCGTCGTCGGCGTGGCGAGGGGCTTCTCGTTGAAGTAGCCCAGCTTGGCCGCGCTCGTGGTCGCCGCCGCGGGCGTCGGGGGGCGCGCGAAGCTCATCCCCGGCAAGGTCTCTTTGATGTCACCCACGGCCGTCGCCGCGGACTCTTTTCGGGGTTCGAGCGGCGCGCCCGCGATGACAGGCGTGGCCTTCGTCTCGGCGTTGCCGCTGATGTCGAAGACGACCAGGACCGAGTGGACGGGCACGACGCCGCCCTCGGCGCCGCGGGTCTCGAGGATCTTTCCGGCCTTGGGGGCGGTGATCGTCACCGTCGCCTTGTCGGTCATGACCTCGACCATCGGCTGGTCTTCGCGGACGATTTCGCCCGGCGAAACCAGCCATTTGATGATCTCGCCCTCGGTGACGCCTTCGCCGATGTCGGGCAGCTTGAACTCGTAGGTCTTCATCTCAGTACCTCGCGGTCTCGAGGAGCGTCGGAAGGATGCGGTGCGCCAGGGGCAAGTACTCGTTCTCCAGCGTGTAGGGGAACGGCGTGTCGAAGCCGGTGACGCGCGCCGGGGGCGCCTCCAGGTGGAGGAAGGCCTTCTCGTTGATCAGGGCGACGATCTCGCCGCCAAGGCCGCACGTCTTCGGGGCCTCGTGGACGACGACGACGCGGCCTGTCTTCTTGACCGAGGCGACGATGGCGTCGATGTCGAGCGGCCAGAGGGTGCGGAGGTCGAGGACCTCGGCGTCGACGCCCTGCGCGGCGGCCTGGTTGGCGGCCTCGAGGCACTCGTAGAGCATGGCGCCCCAGGCCACGATGGTGACGTCGCGGCCCTCGCGGGCGATGGCGGCCTTGCCGATCGGGACGGTGTAGTCGCCCTCGTCGACCTCGCCCTTGGCGGCGCGGTAGATGCGCTTGGGCTCGAAGAAGAGGACCGGATCCGGATCGCGGATCGAGGCGAGGAGCAGGCCTTTGGCGTCCGAGGGGTTCGACGGGCAAACCACCTTGAGGCCGGCGACGTGGATGAAGAGCGACTCGGGCGACTGCGAGTGATAATGGCCGCCGCGGATGCCGCCGCCGACGGGGGTGCGAATCACGATCTTCGCGGGGTACTCGCCGCCGGAGCGATAGCGGTACTTGGCGAGCTCCGAGACGATCTGGTCGTAGGCCGGAAAGATGAAGTCGCTGAACTGGATCTCGGGGATCGGGACGAGGCCATAGAGGGCCATGCCGATCGCGGCGCCGATGATGCCGCCTTCGGAGAGGGGCGTGTCGATGACGCGGTCGTCGCCGAACTCGTCGAAGAGGCCCTGGGTGACGCGGAAGACGCCGCCGACCTTGCCGACGTCCTCGCCGAGGATGACGACGCGGCTGTCCCGGCGCATCTCCAGCCGGAGCGCGTCGTTGATGGCCTGGACCATGTTCATCTGGGGCATTGCGAGATTGTCTCCTGAGGTCCTGGCAAAAGGCGTTTCAATGTTTCCCGGCGCGGGGGACGCTCTTCAAGGCCTCACGCTGCTCGACGAGGTGCCATGGCGGGGTGGCAAAGACGTCTTCGAACATCGAGTCGAGCGAGGGCTCCGGGGTGTTCTCGGCGAGGTCGAAGGCGGCGGCGAGGTCGGCCGCGAGCTCGACCTCAATGGCCTTGTCGTGGGCGTCAGTCCAGGGCTGGATGCGCTCGATGTGGCGGCGTACGCGCTTGATCGGATCAAGCGCCCTCCAGGCATCGAGGCCTTCCTCGGCGAGGGGGGCGCGGGGATCATCGCTGTTGGGGGCGCCCATCCGGTAGGTCATCGCCTCGATCAGCGTCGCGCCTTCGCCGCGCGCGGCGCGCTCGACGGCGTCCTGCGTGACCTTGATGACCGCGAGGAGATCGTTGCCGTCGACGCGGACGCTGGGGATGCCGTAGGCGATCCCTTTCTCGGCGAAGGTGGCGCTGCCGGTCTGGCGCTCGGTCGGAGTGCTGGTCGCCCAGCCGTTGTTGCGGCAAAGGAACACGACCGGGGCCTTGAAGACGCCCGCGAAGTTCAGCCCGTTGTGGAACTCGTTGGAGCTGGTGGCGCCGTCGCCGAAGTAGGCGAGGACCGCGAGATCGTCGCGCTTCATCCGGGCGGCCCAGGCGAAGCCGACGGCCTGGGTGATCTGGGCGCCCGAGGCGGCGCTGATCGGGTTGACCCGCCCCGCTTTCCAGCCGTAGGAGTCGGGACGCCGCCGGCCGCGGGCCGGATCGTTGGCGTTGCCGAGCATGTTGTCGACGTAGCGCTGAATGGGCATGCCGCGGAGGAGCGCGGCGCCAAGCTCGCGGTAGCCGGGGAAGATCCAGTCTTGGTCGCGCATGGCGTAGGCGCTGCCGAGGATGGCGGCCTCTTCGCCGAGCGAGCCGAGGTGGAACCCGATGCGGCCCTGGCGCTGGAGCGTCGTCATGCGCTCGTCGAGGCTGCGCACGCGGAGCATGGCCTTGTACAAGCGGAGGACGTCGGAGTGCGGGATGCGCGGATCCGTCGTGCGATCGAGCCTCCCGTCCGTCCGGAGGACCTTGACGACGTCCGCGGCCTCGGTGTCGTGCGAGTTGCGCGCGGCGCTCGGCGCTGTTCGCTCGCTCGCGGTCGTGCTGGCCGTGATGGCGTGGGGGCCGGGCGCGTTGGGATCAGTCGCGATGCTCATGGAGGCGCGCGAACACTAGTCAAACGGCGCTACTCAAGCAACGCCCGCGTGCCTCGGCCTCCGTAACTTGGAGCGACTAAAGCTCGAGGATCGTTTTGGCTTCGCTGAGGGCGAGGTCGACGGCGCCGGCGTCGAGATCGAAGCCGCGGCGGAGGTGCTCGAGCACGTCGCGCTCATGCTGGCTGACGCCGCCGGAGATGTGGGCCATCAGCGCGGCGATGCGGAGCACCTCGAGCTGGTGATCGCGGCGGACGATCGTGCGCGCCACCATCTTCGCGCGGTGCGCGATGCCGTCCTGCGCGAGCTGCTCGCAGAGATCCGAGAGGAGGGCCTCGAGTTGCTCGCCCTGGACAAGGTTGTTGCACGCCTCGGTGACGACCGTCGCGAACGCGTCGCGCTCGTCGTCGTCGAAGATGCCGTCGGAGTTGGCGACGAGGAACGCCGCCTCCACCGTGGCTTCGAAGAGCGCGGCCGCGGCCGGATCGAAGCCGGTGGGCACGGTGGATTCGTCGACGATGGGGCGCGCGCCGTAGGACATCGCGGCCTGCGCTAGGATCGACCTCCTGGCCCTGGAGGGCACAGGCCCACCGAGGCGAGCGATGCCGCGGACGACGCGATCGAGGAGGCCTTTGTCAGGAGCGGTCATTCTGTCGATTCCCTTAAACCACGGACACGCTCAGGCAAACCAGCGAAAGCGTCAAGGGCCTCTGTGGCAAGACGGCGCACGAGCACGCCGAAAGGCCGTTTCCAGGCGTTGCTCATCGGCGAATCAGCGAAGAAACAGGCACCAGGCCCCGCGCAGGAGGCGGATCGAGGAGGCCCGGGGGCAAGGTAGCCGGCTCACCAATTTCGGCGGTGACGCGAGCAGCTTCGCGGCGGGCGACGGTGAGGCGCTCCCCCAGGGCGGCCTCGATCCACGCTGGATCGGCCTTGCCATCGGGCGCGGGCCCGTCGCCGGCGCCGAGGAGGCTGCGCAGAAAGACCTCCGCCGCGCGGTAGCTGGAGCGAACCAGCGGGCCCGATGCAGCGTAGAGGAACCCCATTTCGAGGGCCTGGCGCTGGTAGACCGCGAACGTCTCCGGAGGGACGAAGCGCATCACCTCGTGGTACTTCGGGCCCGGGCGGAGGTACTGGCCGATCGTCACCACGTCGACCCCGGCGGCGCGCAGGTCGCGCATCGTCTCGGTGACCTCGTCGTCGGTCTCGCCCAGGCCGACCATGATCGAGCTCTTCGTGAGGCGCTTCTGGCCGGCGCGAACGGCCGCGGCCGCGCGCTCTTTGGCCCGGCGCAGCACCGTGAGCGAGAGATCGTAGCTGGACCGCACGTCGCGCACCGTGCGCTGGAGGCGCCGGACGCACTCGACGTTGTGCGCGAACACGTCGGGCCCGGAGTCCACGATCGTGTCGACGGACGAGAGGTGCCCGTTGAAGTCGCCGACGAGCGTCTCGATCAGAATGTCGGGGCGGAGTTGGTGAAGCCGCTCGACCGTGCGGCCGACATGGTCGGCGCCGCCGTCGAGGAGATCGTCGCGGTTGACCATGGTCATCACGACGTACTGGAGGTCGAGGCGGGCGATGGCGCGGGCGACGTGCTCGGGCTCGCGGACGTCGACCGCGCCGCGCGGATCGCCGGTGGTCACCGCGCAGAAGCGGCAGCCGCGGGTGCAGACGTCGCCGAGGAGCATCACGGTCGCGGTGCCCTCGCGCCAGCACTCGCCGACGTTGGGGCAGCGCGCCTCTTCGCAGACCGTGTGGAGATCGAGCTCGCGGAACGTCTGCTTGAGGTGATGGTAGGTGTCGCCTCCCGGCGCGCGAACCTTGAGCCACTCGGGCTTCGGTGCAAAGCGGGGCATTGCCATGGGGAGGCGTGTCTTAGCCCAGATCCGGCGCGGGCGCAGGCGCTGTCGGCGCCGCTCGGCGCCTCGTTCTCCGCGCTTCAGCCCGAGGAGATCACCGTGGTGAACTCGGCGTGGATCGCCGGCTTCTTGCAGTCGTCGGAGACGTCGGCTTCGATCTTGATCGTGCGGCCGGTGAGGTCTTCCGGGAGCGTGGGGGCGACGCCGGTGCTGCTGCTGCTGCTGCTGCTGCTGCTGCTGCTCGCGCCGCCCGCGCCGCCCGGCTCGTCCGTCGAGGTGTAGACCAGGTCGAGGTAGCCGTAGATGCCGTAGCCGAGATCGGAGCCTTCGCCGTCGTACTCGAGGTCGACCGCCTTCGCGAGGCCGTGCGTCGTGATCTCGATCCCGGTCGCGACGTCGGTGATCTTGAAGCGCGCGGCGACCCGCGGTCCGAGGTTCTTGCAGGAGAGCCCGAGCCAGATGTGCTGGCCGCCCTGGTTCCCGTAGTTGATGGGCACGCCCTTGCTGGAGATGGCCTCGAACTCGTCTTCGCCGGTGCCGAGGAGGACAGCGCCTTCCTTGCGGACGCTGCAGTCGCCGAGGGCGGGATCGGGCCCGGGCCCGCACCCGAGGGAGAGCGCGGCGAGCGAGAAAAGAAAGAGGGAAGAACGCATGATCAGATCGATAGCGGGAGACGCGCACCGCTGCCAGCGAGGATCGCGGCGGAGCTTCAGCCGCAGGCGATCGCTGAGGGATCGCGCTCGCCTCGCTCGGTGAAGATCGCCGTCACCAGGGCGGCCGGCGTGACGTCGAAGGCGGGGTGTCGCGCGCCGACGCCGTCGGGCAAGATCGATCGGCCGCCGATGAGGGCGACCTCGTCGCGGCTCCGCTCTTCGATGGGGATGGCGTCGCCGTTGGCGGTGGCGAGATCGATCGTGCTCCAGGGGGCGGCGACGTAGAACGGGATGCGGTGCGCGCGGGCGAGGCAGGCGAGCCCGTAGGTACCGATCTTGTTGGCGACGTCGCCGTTGCGCGCGATGCGATCGGCGCCGACCACCACCGCGACGATGCCGCCGCGGCGCATGAAATGGGCGGCCATGCCGTCGGTGATCACCTCGACCGGGATGCCGTCTTCGTGGAGCTCCCACGCGGTGAGGCGGGCGCCCTGGAGGTAGGGCCGCGTCTCGTCGGCGAGGACGCGGATGCGCTTGCCAGCTTCGATCGCCGCGCGGATGACGCCGAGCGCGCTGCCATAGCCGCCCGTCGCCAAGGCGCCGGCGTTGCAGTGGGTGAGCACCGTGCCTTCGTCGGGCAGGCGGAGGGCGCCGACGCGGCCCATCTCGCGGCAGGCCGCGACGTCCTCGCGATGGATGGTGCGGGCGAGCTCGGCGATCAGGTCCGCCCGCGGTGGGCCGGGGAGCTCGGCGTGACCAAGAGCTTCGGCGAGAGCGCGCTCGACGGCCCAGGCGAGGTTGACCGCGGTGGGCCGCGCCGCCGCGAGGATCGCCCCCGCGGACCGCATCGACGCCGAGAACATCGCGGCGTCCTCAGCGCGGGCCGCGCGCGCCGCGAGCGCCATTCCATACGCCGCGGCGACGCCGATCGCGGGGGCTCCGCGGACGACCATGGCGCGGATCGCTTCGGCCATCCCGGCGGCGTCTTCGATCGTGACGTAGACCTCGCGCGCCGGCAGCTCGCGCTGGTCGAGGAGGAACGCGCGCGCGTTGTCGGCCGCGAGCTCCGCCGCCGAGTAGCGCGCCCCGGCGATCGCCGGATGCGGGAGCCAGGGCGGCGCGACGCTCACGAGACGTCGCGCCCGCTGGAGCTGGACGCGCCGGAGGCGATGCGCGCCAGGATCTCCTCGGCGACGGTGGCGAAATCTTCCGCGGCCTCGAGCTTCCTGCCGCCGAGGTAGCTGCGGAGCGCCGAGGCCGCGACCAGCGCGAGGCTGGTGTTGATCCCGCGGTCCGCGAGCTTGCTCATGACCTCCCCGTTCTTGAGCAGGTCCTCGAGCTCGCTGAGCACGTCGTCGATCTCGCCGCTCGGGTTGATCGCGATCGCTTGGCCGGTGTCGACCGTGGTCTCCACCACGTCGAATTCGCTCTTCTTGTCGCGCTCGCCGGTCATCAGAGAACCCCCTGGCTCGGCGTCGTCTTCGACAGCGCAGCGAACGGGAACTGCGGGGGCTCGTGCCCGGTCACGCACTGGTACTTGGTGAAATCGGTCACGCCCTCTTCGCGGAGGAGGGTCTCATCGATCCAGGCCTTGCCCGGGCGCGCCGAGGGCTCCCGGGAGAGGAGCGCAAGGACGGCGTCGGCGACAATGTCGGCCTTGCGCCGGACCTCGGGACCGCCGAGGCCGAAGCTCGTCGTGGCGTAGCTCTCGATCGCTGTCGCCGGCCAGAGCGCGTGCGCCGTGACGTTGTGCTCGCGCACCTCGTCGGTGATCGCCTGGGCCAGCAGCGTCATGCCGAACCTGGAGACGGCGCAGGCGCCGTGGTGACCGCAGGCGCTGGGGTCGAGCGGCGGGGACATCATCAGGATGTGGCCCCACCGCTGCGTGATCATGTGCGGGAGCACCGCGTGCGCGAGGACGAACGCGGCGCGGACGTTGACGCCCATCATGAGGTCGAACTTCTTCACCGGCGTCTCGACCACGTCGGCCCACCAGAGAGCGCCGGCGTTGTTGAGCAGGGCGTCGACGCGGCCGAAATGCGCCACGGCCTTCGCGACGGCGGCCTCGCACGCGGCGTCGTCGCGCACGTCAAGCTTCACCGCGAGGGCGGTGCCGCCGCTCGCCTCGATCGCGCGGACGACGTCGTGGATGGTGCCAGGGAGGCGCGGGTTGTCGGCGACCTCGGTCCGGGCGGCGACGACGACGTGAGCGCCTTCAGCGGCGCAGGCGAGCGCGCAGGCGCGGCCGATTCCCCGCGAGGCGCCGGTGATGAAAACGACCCGGTCCTTGAGGCGCATAGAGGGGCCTCATAGCACGGCGGAACGCAGGCGCGGGAGCGCCCCCGCTCAGGGCAACCAGGCCTCCGCTGTGCACTCGACGGCGACGCAGAGCTCGTACGACTCCAGCACCTTGCGCCCCGCGAGCCCGGCCAGCGTGTTGTCGCAGGAGATGCACTCCGCCAGCGTCTTGCAGGTCGAGACACAGTCTTTGTAGTTCTGGCAGTCCAGGCTGTCTTTGCAGGCCTGGTTCTCATTCTTGCAAGCGCCCTTGTTCATGAACGTTCGGCAGAGGTCGTTATCCTGCGGATAGAACGTACACGGCGGGCTGCATACGGCGTTGATCGCGCAGTTGACGAGCTTGAGGTGCGACGAGGTCCCGTCGGGGTGCTCGTCCTGGCATTTCTTCTGACACTGGCCTTCTTCGGGCGAGGCGATGGCGCTGAGGTGGGGACAGACAGTCTCGATGCAGCCTTGAACCGCGAGACACTCGCTGTCGCACGCCGTCTCTTCGACAGCGCAGGTCTTCTCGATGCAGCCATCACACGCGCTCCAGGGCGTGATCATGCCCGTCGAGGTCGAGCTCGCCGACGAGCTCGCCGTCGCCGAGCTCGAGCTCGCTGTGGACGTGGACGTCGCCGTCGATCCCCCGCCTGCGCCGCCGCCGCCGTCGATGGGCCGCGGGTTGATCTGCGTATCGCTCGAGCTGCAGGCGACGAAGGGGAACGCGCAGAGCGCAGAGAGGCCGAGGGCGAGGCCGAGCGCGCCGGCATGGGCGGAAGACGGGCGACTACGCATGCGGGCGAGAGTGCCACACCTCGCGCCGAAACGAGCGATCAACCGGCGCGCACGCGATCGTCGCCCTCGCGCCGCGTCACGCCTTCGCGGTCGAGCTGCTCGAGGAGCACGATGGACTGCTTGCGCCCGAGGCCGGAGATCTCCTTGAAATCGGCGATCGTCAGCCGCGGCGCGCCCTCGAGGTGGGCGACGATGCGGGCGCGGAGCTCATCGAACGACGCCCGCCAGAACCAGAGCTCGCCGGTGTGCACGGCGAGATGATCGCGCACCAGCTTGGCCAGGATGGCCTTGACTTCGCGGGGCTTTCCCTGGGTCGCCTCCTTCACGGCGAACTCGGAGACGCCCCGCAGCGCGGCCTCCCGGAGGAGGCGCGTCGCCGCGTCGAGGGCGTCCCCCACCGCGCCGCTGACGGGCGCGCCGCCGAAGCTCGCCAGGCGCGCCACGTCGCCTTCGATGACGAGGCTGGGCTCCGTCTTCGATCCCGCGGGCTTGCTCGCGGCGATCCGGATCGCCTCCTCGGCGGCCTCGGGGCCGGAGGTCTCCGAAAGCTTCTGCCGCAGCGTTTCGAGCGGGAGGCCGCGATCGAGCGGCGCCTTCTTGTGGTGACCTTCGACGAGCCTCCGCGCCGAGGCGGCGAGATCGACGAGGCGCGACGGGGCGATCCATCCGTGGCCCTTGATCGCGGCGATCTCGCCCTTGTGCGCGAGGCTCTCCGCGATCTTGCGCAGCGCCTCGGCCGCGACGGGGAAGCGCGATCCGAGCGCGTCACGCGAGAGCGGGCGCGGCGCGGCCTCCTCGACGAGCGCGCGCACCACCCGGGCCGGATCGCCGTCGGAGAGCGCGAGGAGCACGGCGCGGCGCTTCTCGCGCGGCCGTCGCTTCGGAGGATCCGCGTCGAGGACCGTGCCGCCGCCGAGCACCGCGCCGGAGGGGCCGTCGACGTCCGAGCCGCGGAGGACGAAGCGATCGCCGCCGAGCACGACGAGGGGCTGGGCGAGGCGCAGGCGCACGAAGCGGATCGCCTCGCCCGCCGACGGATCCCCCAGCGGCGCGATCCGCGCCGAGCTCCGCGCCGTGCCTACGTAGACCGAGGCCGCCATGCCACGCCGGAGCGCGGCGCCTCCGCGCAGCGCCACGTCGAGGACGCGCGTCGCGTGAGCGCCTTTGTCGTCGGTGAGCACGTCACCGCGGTGGACCGCCTCGAGCGCGAGGCCCGCGAGGTTCACCGCGAGCCGCGTCGGCGCCTCGGCCAGCGTGACCGCGCGATCGTGGACGTGGAGCCCGCGCGCCGCCGTGACGAGCGCGCCCGCCTCGCCCGCGAGGAGCAGCGGCGCGCCCACCGCGATCTTCCCTTCCACCAGCGTCCCGGTGACCACAGTCCCCGCGCCTCTCACCGAGAAGACGCGGTCGACGCTGAGCCGCGCGCGCCCGCTCGGCCGCGGCGGACCGAGCTTGAGCAAGGCGCGTCGGACCGCCGCGCGCACGGCGTCGATCCCCTCCCCCGTGCGCGCCGAGCACGACACCGCCTCCGCGTCGAACCTCCCCGCGAGGAGCTCCATCGCCTCCTCGCCGGCGAGCTTCGCCAGGTCGTCCCCGACGCGGTCGAGCTTGGTCACGGCCACCACCGCGCGCTTGATCCCGAGCAGCTCGCAGGCGGCGACGTGCTCGCGGGTCTGCGGCATCACGCCTTCGTCCGCGGCGACGACGAGGAGGACGGCCTCCATCCCGATCGCGCCGGCGATCATCGCGTGGACGAAGCGCCGGTGGCCAGGGACGTCGATCAGGCTCACCTCGAGCCCGTCACCCAGGCTCCACGGCGCGAAGCCGAGCTCGATGGTGATGCCGCGCTTCTTCTCCTCGGGAAGGCGATCAGTGTCGACGCCGGTGAGCGCGCGAACGAGCGTCGTCTTCCCGTGGTCGACGTGGCCGGCCGTGCCGAGGACGAAGCGCCGCACCGGCCGACGTTACCACCGTTGCCCACGCCCCCACGCTCCGCGGGTGAAGGTTGTGCTCTGCGGCGCTCGCCGGTAGAAAGGCCGTGGAAGCGCGTGGTCGGCTGGTGCCACCCCCGGTCTTCAAAATCGGTGCGGGGCGGCTCCGCTGTCCTGGGCAGGTTCGATTCCTGTGCGTTTCCGCCAAGCTCTCACGGTGAGGTCCCGTGACCTCACCGCGACCGCTTCAGAGCCTGTTTACCAGGCGCTCAGGGGCACTGGGCGGCGAAGTCACAGGCGTCTCCGCCCTGCGCGGTCGCCGTGATCTTGTACGGCGTGCAGGTCTTCATCGCGCCCGGCTTGCGGTAGACGCGGACGAAATACAAGGACGAGTTGTCGTTGCAGTGGGTCTGGCCGTCGGCGCTCCCGCAGGACTTTTCCCCGGCGCCCGTGCCCGTCCCGTCGACGCACCAATCGTAGGAGATCAGCGCGGTGCTGGCGCCCGACGGGACATCGGCGCACGTCGCGCCGCGGACCACGTCCATCAAGAACTCGGCGTTCGGGGTCGGCCCCGCGAAGTCGATGCTCACGTGGTACGAGTTGGTCGTCGTCTCGTTGATGTCGACGGCGTTGAACGTCCAGAAATCCACGTCGTTGTCGGCAGAGAGCGTGCCCTGCATCAGGACCGAGCCGGTCATGTCGTTGACCATGCCCGCGTCCTTCGCCGTAGCGCAGCTCCCGTTCGGCTCGGCGGCGTCGATGGGACACTGGCACCCGTTGGCGAGCGGGCCCGGTGGGTACGCCGTCCAGCCGGGAGAGCACGTGCCGATCGCGCAGGTGCCAGCGGTGCACTTCCACCCCGAGTTGGGCGGCGGCGGGCCGTTGCTGGAGCAGAGCGTGTTGGGATCGCCGTCGTCCACCTTCGAGTTGCAGTTGTCGTCGGTGTTGTTGCAGACCTCGGCCTTGGGGACCGTGGCGGTGCAGCCCTGCCACTTCCCCGCCTTGCCGTCGCACTTCTCTTTGCCGGCGCAGTCGCCGAACGTGTTGACGTTGTGGCAGTCGTGCGAGACGCCGTCGCGCTGCGTGTTGCACGGGCACGAGAGGCCGCTGTTGGGCACGCACCACTTCGTCGGTACCGGCGACGAGCTGGTCCCGCCGTCGCCGGCGTCGGTGCCTCCGTCTTTGCCAGCGTCGTTGCCAGCGTCGTTGCCCCCGTCGGGCGCGCCCCCGTCCACGCCGCCGCCCGAGCCGCTCCCGCCGACGTACGCGTCGCCGTTCATGCACGTGAAGCCGTTGGCGCAGGCCCCGGTCTTCGTGCAATCACGCCCGCAGAACGAGTCGCCGAGGGGCGCCTTGAAGCATTTGTCCGTCGGCATCGGGCAGGCGGCGGTGGCGCTGCAAACGGCGCACTGCTGGCCGAGATCCGGGATGCAGATCGAGTCCCCGTCGATGAGGGAGCAGTAGGTACCGGTCGGGCAATCGGGCGGGCACGGGACGGTGCAGTACTTCTTGTTGCCGACCACCGTGCACTTGCCGACGGTGCAGTCGTCGTTGCTGGTGCACACGCTCCCGACCGTGCCCATCGGCAACGCGCCGCCGCTCCCGCCGCTCCCGCCCATCCCACCGCCGCCGCTGCCGCCGCCGCTCGACGTCGAGGGGTTCGATGACGCGCTGCCTTCGGTCGTCGCCGAGGTCTCCTGTTGATTGCCCGTCGCGCAAGCGACGAACACCATGGAGGTGAAGCTCACCACGAGGAAAGCGCGCCCAACCCAGCGACGATCGATGCTCATTCGGGTGAAGCCTCCAAGAGAGCCCTCCGCGAAAGGAAGGGCAAAGACGCGACGCAAAGGCCGTCGAGATCGGTTGATCCCGAGCCTGCGCTCCGAATCCTAAAGGGTTTGCGCGCCGCACGTCAAACGCGTAAGCCGAGAAGGACAACGTGGATCCTCTTTGCGCGCCGCTCGAATTCGCCTTTCGGCGCTGCCTTGGCGCCGCTGTTCTCCTCGCCGCGGGGTGCTCCGAGCACCAGGCCGGCGGGCACGTGGCCGGATCGCCGCCGATCGCCGCCGTCCCGCAGGCCGCGGAGATCCCCGCGGCGGCGCTCGCGCCGACGGCAGCTCCGGCGACTGCGGCCAGCGCGCCGCCGCGCGTCGTGGACGCCAAGCCCGCTTCGCCGCCGGGCGCGCGCATCTACGCCAAGGCCCGCTTCGCCTGGATCCAGCCCCAGCCGCGCTCTTCCAACGGCTGGCTCGGCTACCTCTCGCTCGGCGGATCCGCGCCCCTGCGCGGCGGCAGCGTCGAGTCGGCGCGCGTCGTCAGCGGCTCCGGCTGCAACGCCTGGTACGCGATCGAGCCGCGCGGCTACGTCTGCGATGGCGACACCGCCTCCGTCGATCCGAACGATCCGGTGGTCCGCGCCCTCGCCGCCGACGCGCCGAAGACCAACTCGCCCTGGCCCTACGAGTACGGCGAGTCGATGGGCGCGCCCCGCTACGTCAACCTCCCCACCGCCGCCAAGCAGCACACGACCGAGTGGGATCTCGACGCGCATCAGAAGCTCATCGTCGCGGCGCGCGCTGGAGGCGAGAGCGTCGACAAGAGCCTGATCGGCGTCGATCTCACGCCGGCGGGCGCCCCCGCTCCGGCGCTGTTCTCGTTCACGCCGCTGGTGCGCGAGGCCCGCCCCTTCGTCGCCGCGGGCTCCACCGTCGCGTACACGCGCGCCTTCGACGACGACGGCGGCCGCTCGTTCCTCCTCGCCCACGACAAAGCGCTGATCCCCAAGGACCGCGTGCGCCCCTACCCGCGCTCGACGTTCCACGGCGTCGAGCTCGGCGGCGAGGTCGCGCTCCCGATCGCCTTCTTTCGCAAGACAGATCGGCCCAAGTACAAGAAGGGCGACGACGGCGCCTTCGTGAAGACGGGCGAGAGCTGGCCGCGCCTCGCGTGGGTCGCGCTCACCGGCGAAGAAGAGGTCGCGGGCAAGCAGCGCTACCTCGCCACGAAGGAGCCGGGCCTCTTCGTCCTCGAGAGCGAAGCCTCGGTGGTGCGCGCCGCGTCTTCGCCCGCGGGCCGCGCCGATGGCAGCTCGGGGACGGGTCGACACACCTGGCTCGACATCAGCGTGCTCGACGGCTGGCTCGTCGCCTACGAGGGGATGAAGCCCGTCTTCGCGACGCTGATCGCCCCCGGCCGCGGCGGCATCCCCTACGGCGACACCGATCCGCTGGAGACCGCCTCGACGCCGACGGGGAACTTCCGCGTCGACGGCAAGTTCGTCACGGCGACGATGGTCTCGAGCACCAACGACATGATCGTCCACACCGAGGTGCAGTTCGTGCAGAACTTCCACGGCCCCCACGCGCTCCACGGCGCGTACTGGCACGACGCCTGGGGCGAGCAGAAGAGCGGCGGCTGCGTCAACCTCGCGCCGATGGACGCCAAGCGCGTCTTCGAGTGGTCGGAGCCCGCGATGCCCGAGGGTTGGTACGGGATCCGATCGGTGCCCGAAGCCGGCGCGGCGACGGTCGTCTCCATCCACAAGTAGCCCTCTCGCAACTTGGTTGCGAAACGCGTCAGTCGTCGCGCAGCCGCCGCACGATCGTGGCGATCGCCGCGGCGAACACGCTCGGATCCGGCAGCAGGCTGACGACGAGGAAGCCCTCATCGGGCAGATCGAAGAAGTACCCGGGGTGGACCACGATCCCCTCGTCGCGCACGAAGAGCTGCACCCACGCGTCCTCGTCGCGCGTCCGCGGGACCTCCAGGATCGCGTACCAGCCGCCCTCCACGGGGAGCCTTCGCACCGGCGCCTCGGCCCCCAGCGCGGCCAGCGCTGCGTCGAGCGCGCCGAGGTTCTCCGCGGTGCGCGCGCGGATCGCCGCCTGGATCGGCCCACGCGCCGCGAGCATCTCCGGCAGCGCGAGCTGCACCGGCGTGCCCACCGAGAGGTACGTGTCGGCGATCACCTCGAGCCGCTGCATGGCCTCTATCGCCACGTCGTCCGGCCCGAGCACCACGATCCACCCGAGCTTGAGCTGCGGCAGCGCCACGACCTTGGAGAGGCCGCTGAGCACGAAGGTGAGCGCGCGCTGCGGGCCGACGAAGCTCGGCAGGCGATCCTCGGGGAGCCCCGGGAACGCGTAGTCGCCGAAGACCTCGTCAGCGATGATCGCGAGCCCGTGGCGAAGAGCGATCGCCGCGAGCGCCTCGGCCTCGTCGCGTCGCACGAAGCTCCCCGTCGGGTTGTTGGGGTGCACGAGTAAAATCGCCTTCGTGTCCTCATCGATCGCCGCCTCGAGCGCGGCGAGATCGATCCGGAAGCCCTCCTCGCGCATCAGCGGATAGGGCACGAGCTCCACGTCCTCGAGCGCGGCGAGAAACGCGAAGAGCGGGTACGACGGCGCGGGGACGAGGACCTTGTCGCCCCGCTCCGTGAGGAGCTTGAAGAGCCACCCGTAGGCCTCGCTGGTGCTGGCGGACAGGACGACGCGATCGATCGGAGCCGCGAGATCGCGCTCCGCGTAGTAGCCGACGACCGCGGCGCGCGCGATCTCGTGGCCGAGCGCGATCGGCGCATAGATCGCCCCGCGCGGGTGCCCGAGGAGCGCGACGAGCGCCTCGTTGTCCGCGATCCCTGCGCGCGTGGGGTTGGACTCGGTGAGATCGACGAGCGCGCGTCCCTGCCCTCGCGCCGCGCCGAGATCGCGCGCGAGATCGTTCTCGGAGAGATCCCAGGACGTGCGCTTGGAGAACAGGGGCTTCTTCATCGGAGCGCGGAGACTAATCGTTCGTCACGGGCCGAGCCAGAGCGGCTGCGAGAACGCCTTGCGCCCCATCGCGTCGATGACGCGCACGCGCAGGTACGTGGCGGGCGCTCGCCTCGGATCGAAGCGCAGCGAGGCGCCGCGCTCCGTCGCGACCACCTTGCCGTCGGCGATCACCTCGATCGTCGCCGGCGCGTCGCTCGCGCGCACGTCGACGGCGACGCCCTCAGGCGACAGATCGAGCCGATCGAGCTCGACGCCGGTCGAGCCGTAGAAATCACCGACGACGATCGCCGCGCGGATCGCCGCCTCGGTCTTCTCCGCGCGCACCAGGACGAAGCCACGATCCCCGGTGTACGCCGTCTCGCCGCGCGCCCGCGTCGCCGCGGCGTCGCCGTAGTGGTGAGCGTCGTCGGTCGCGGTGCCGAGCACGTGCGCCCCGCGCAGGAGCGCCGCGTCCCACAGCGCCTCCGTCGAGGCGTGGCGCGCGTCGCCCTCGTTGCCGGAGTCGACCGCCTTGTTCTCGATCTCCACGAGCGTGAGCCCGCGCGCGGCGAGCACGACGAGGACCTCGAGATCGGCCCCGTGCTGGAAGTTGGGATGGTTGAGCTGAGCGATGCCGCCGAGCGCGATCGCCCGATCCACGGCGCGCCCGTAGAGCGCGACGCGGGCCAGATTCGACGGCGGATCGAAGGCGAGCGGCCCCAGCGAAGGCGTGACGAAGAGCGCGTTGACGTGGAGCAAGCACGCGTCCCCCAGCTCGGGCGCGGGCTCGCAGCTCCGGAGGTTCTGCGTCAGCTCGACGCCGCGGAGCACCAGCATCCCGCCGGGCGCGCCGACCTCGGTTACCCGGTTGTGATCGGTGAAGACCACGAAATCGAAGCCGTGATCGGCGTACCACGCGGCCGCCTCCCCGGGCGCGGTGTCGCTGTCGCCCGAGCCGTTGGTGTGCGCGTGGAGCTGCCCCTTGAGGAAGCGTCGCGCCGAGGGCGATGCCGCCGCCGCGACCGTGGCGATCGCGTTCACCGCGGGCCGTGTCGGGGTGACGCGCGCGTCGCAGCCGAGCGCCGCAGCGGCGAGCACGACCATCGCGAAGCAAGGTCGGATCATCGGTTGGGCCGGCGGTTGGGGAGCAGCGGGAAGAACGCCTTCGAGTCCTCGCGCAGGCGCGCGCAGCCCGCGGTCATCGGCGCCGCGTCGTCGCCCGCGGCGAAATCGACGCAGCGAAAGCCCTGGTCCCAGGGCTGCGCCATCACCGCCTGATCGTCGCGCAGCATGCCCCACACATTGAGCGCGCAGGGGAAGATCGCCGTGCAGTTGGAGATCGGGATCGCCGCCGCCATTGGCGTAAACGCCCGGAGCAGGCTCCGTCCGGCGAGGCCGCGGCGGTAGGGATCCATGGCGATCCCGTCGAGCACGCCGAGCGCGTCGAGCATGGTCGGCAGCAGATCGAGGTGGGTCGTGTAGCGGCCCTCCCAGCCGCGAAGGTGCGCGGACTCGTCGGGGCCGAGGGCGCCGTTGCCGAAGGCGACCCAGCCGGGCACGTGGATCTGCTCTTCGTAGAGGCTCTGCCCGTGGTGGATGGCGCTGTGCTCGCCGAAGGCCTCGCCGTGATCGCTGGTGAAGACGATCAGCCACGGCGCCGCCCCCTGCCGCGCGAGGAAGGCGCTGACCACGCGCGCCACGCTCTTGTCCTGCTCGTGGATCGCGTTGCGGTACGCGTTGAGGAGGCGCGGCATCTTCGACCAGGTCACGACGCGCTCCCACGGCTCGAAGGGCGCGTCGGCCGGATCGACGAAGTACGGCGCGTGCGTGCCCGCGAAATGGACCATCGCGAAGAGCGGCCCCGTCGTCGCGGAGAGCTCGCGCTCCACGCGCGTCGCGAGGAGGCGATCGACGCCCTGATCGATGACCGAGTCCTCGTCGTCGATCGGCCGGCCGATCAGATCCGGCAGCGTGACGAACGAGTCGGTCGAGCTCCGGATGTCCTTGCGCTCGAACAGCGACTCGAGCTGCGCCGACCAGTACGCGACCCGCGAGGCCGGGCCGGCGGCGCGGGCGGAGCGCGCGAAATCGAAGGCGTTGGGCGCCGCGGCGATCGCCTCGCTCGATCCCTCCTGCGTGCGCCCGGTGATCAGCGCCGAGATCGAGATCGCCGTGTAGCTGGCGATCGAGCGGAGCTGACGGAGCGGGAAGCGATCCGGCAGCAGGCGATCGATCGCCGGCGAGACGCGGCAGTCGAGCGAAGGGCCCGAGCAGTAGTCGGCGGCGCGCACGCTCTCGGTCACGATGAAGAGCACGCTCGGCAGCTCGGGCCGCGACGACGGGAGGATCGGCACATGGACCGACGTCGCCGCCGACGCGCTCGCCGGAGCCCCGAGCGCCCGCAGCGCCGAGGCGAGGCGGAGATCCGGCGGGCCATCGTCGAAGGGCGCGCCGAACGGCAGCGCGAGGAGCAGCACCGCCGCGGCGGGGAGGCGCCCCGAGAGCCTCTGCGGCGCGGCGGCGAGGAGCGCGTACTCGACGACAGCGAACGCCGCGACGAGCGCGACCATGCTCGGCAAGAGGCGCACCGCGATCGGCCGCACGTCGGTCCAGCAATGCGCCGCGCTGGTAAGGACCTGACCGTCCATGGGCAGGTGGTAGTAGCGGAACGCGACGAGCTGGATCGCCAGCGCCAGCGCGGCGAGCCCCGCCGCGAAGGTCCGCGCCGCCCTCCCCCCGCGGGCTCCCGCGAGGAGCACCCAGAGCGCGACGCTCGCCCCGGCGTCGAGCAGGAGCCGCGGATCGCTCGCGTACGCGCTGGGCCCGCGGAAGACCAGATCGAGGATCACGAACTGCGCGGCGAAGACGCCGAGCCCGAGGGCGCGGGCCGCGCGCTTCGGCCTGGATTCGAGGGAGGTGCTCACGGCCCGGTTCGGGCTGCACCCTACCTCAGAGCGAGGCCCGCGTGAGCTGCCGAGCGGACGCCGCCAGCAGGAGCATCGACATCCCGCCCACCAGAAGATGCACGCCGACGAGGAGCCCGATCACCCACACCGCTGCGGCCGGCCACTGCGTCCAGATCAGGACGCCCAGCGCCAGGGTGACCAGGCCATCGAAGAGCAGGAAGCCCCAGTTCTCCATCCCCCGATGCTGGACGGCGCGAACAGCCTTGAGGACGCCCTCCACGGTGAAGAAGCCGGCGAGCACGAGCGTCAGCGTCAGCGTGCCCGCGATCGGGAACGCGAGGAGGAGCGCGCCCGCGGCGATGTGCACTCCAGCGCTGAGCACCGCCCAGGGAAAGCCCTGCCAGGTCCGGCTCTGGAGCGCGTGGATCCCGTGGACGACGCCCACCACGATCAGGATCCAGCCCAGAAAGATCGTGGTCGCCAGCGTGGCCACCAGGGGCACCGCGACGGCCAGGACCCCCAGGATCATCAACGCCGCTCCCAGCGCGATGAACCACCCTCGACTCCGACGGACGGCGTCGAGGCGTTCGAAGACCACGACGTTGCAATCGGTGAATGCACCCTTCATGAGCAGAACGGGGTGCCCGAGCCCGGCCGCGTCAAGCCTTGACGACGCGCTTATAGCGCCTCTACCCGAGCGAGCTCGGCCCTGACCGCAGCGGACAAAACGGCGCGCCCCGCCGCGAAGACGGGGCGCAGCGGCCGCCGGAGAGAGGTCAGCGCGACGAGCTCAATTGAACACGATGCTCGAGATACAGTAATCGAAGGGACGATCCGCGTCCCCGGTGATGATCTGGACCTTGAGCGCCTTGCTGTTCGGCGCCCCCGCAAGGGGCTTCGCCCCGGCCGCCGCCTTGTCCCAGCACATCAGGTTGAAGTCGGACCACACGACCGTGGTGGAGCCGCCCTTGAGCACGGCGCAGTACTCTACCCCGGCGCTGTCCACGATCACGCGAAACTCGGTCGACGGCGGGTTGCTGATGCCAATGGTCACGCCGGAGCCCGTGAGCTGGACAGGCTCTATCGGGGACATGGCCGCCTTCTTCTGGTTGAGGTTGACGCCGATCCCAGCGCCCCAGTACGTCGAGTACATCGTCCCGACGACCGCGCCCGCGGTGCCAGAGGCGCAGAGCGACGTGCCCTTCTGGGTGATCGAGCTCGCCCCGCCGTCGGTCTTGTCGCTGTACACGAAGCCATACCCGCCGTAAGCGCCAATCGCGCAGTAGCTATCCGGGCAGGCGATCCCATCGCCGCCGCCGCCGGTGGTCACCCCGGTAGTCATCCCTCCCGTGGTGGTGCTCGGATCGGTCGTACCGCTGGACGTGTCGGGGCTCCCTGTCGTCGACATGCCGCCGCTGGTGGTGGGCCCGCTGGTGCCACCGCCGCCGCTGCCGGTCGTACCGCCGTCGTCGCACCCGGTAGCAAAACCGGTGGCCCCGTCAGCGAAGGCGAGCGAGAGGACGGTACCGACGAACTTCATACTATTACGGTGTTCCATGAATAATCTCCTTAACTTCAGAGGACAAGGCGGTGACAGTGCTGACGAAGGCAGCTACGGATACCCGAGCAGAGCAGCCTTCACGATCTTTCCCGGCTCATTGGGAGTCCCGTTCCAGTCGCTGATGACCGAAGGGAACCCGCACCCCCCCGGATACCAGGCCCAGGCCGTCCACGAGACCTTCTTCGCGTCCGCCATCTGGAGGAGCTGCGTGTAGTAGCTCGTCTGGCAGTTGAAGGATCCGAACTCGGTCAGGGCCACCGGATCGGTCGCGGCGAGGAAGCCCCAGGCCTTCTCCCAGTGGGCGGGCTGCTTGTTGGCGTAATCGTACGGGTGCGACGCGTAGACGATGTTGTACCCCTGGACGCGGTGCGCCGGGACGCCGCTGAGATCGAAGGCATAATCAAGCCCGCCGATGAACACCAGGTTGTCTGCCCCCGTAGCCCGAACGGCATTGTAGAGCTGCTGCATCCCTACCGCGTTGAAGCCGTCGCCGCTCTGGCCGCCGTTGAGCCAGACTTCCCAGGAGACGTCGTGAGGCTCGTTGTACAGCTCGAAGAGTATCCGCCCGTCGCCCTTGTACTTTCCGGCGACCTCGGTCCAGAACGTGATCGAGTTCTGATCCGCCATTCGCTGCTGGCCAGGGTTCGACTCCTGGAGGTTCCCCTTGTCGGACCAGTGAAGATCGAGGATCACGTCGAGCCCGAGCTGGCGCGCCTGCTGGATCGCCTGATCCACGTTCCCCACGTAAGCGCCGTTGTGCTTCGACGCCCCGGCCAGCCAGAAATCCTGGTTGAGCGCGAGCCGCACGACCCGCGCTCCCCAGGACTTCATGATCTGAAAATCCGCGGTACCGATGTGCTCGCCCGTCGCCGACCACTCCATCGACGGGCGCGCCGCGCCGTGGAACACGTGAGGTGCATTGGACGCGGTGTAGATGGTGTTGCCCTGCACGTAGTAGCCATTGGGCGCGATGTGATTCGGTCCACCTCCGGTGCCAGTGCTGCTGCTGCTGCCGACGCCGGACGTCGTCGTCGTCGCGGTGGTGGGGCCGGGGCCGACGCCGGACGATGAAGTGCCAGGCCCCACGCTGGCCCCACCGATACCGGAGGTGGAGCCGGCGCCGGTCACCATCTCGCCGGACGTGACGTCCCCTCCCCCGCCGGAGGCGGAGGCGGACGCCTTCTCCGAGCTGCTCCCGATATCGCAGCTCGCCGTCGCGAAGGAGCCGAGGAGAACGGCCGGGCCCAGAGCGAGCAGCAGCGAAGGGAAGCGATTCGATCTGGCGTTCATGGTGACCCGACCCCTTTCAGCATCAAACAGCGACGCGACGTTTTCGAGACAGCTCAATATGTCACAAATTCATCGCGAGACCAACCCTAAATGCCCGCCGGCGCTCTCCCCGGGCTCACCGGGACCGCGTCCGGGCGGCAAATTCGGTCGGCACCGCATCGCTCCCCCGAGGGGCAGAGGGGATTGCACGCCGACACGCAGACCCCCCGAAGACAGGTATAGCCAGGGCTGCAGTCGGGCTCGCAAACCCGCGCCGAAGCGGGCGTGGCGCTCGACGCCGGCTCGGGGGGCAGCGTGGCGGACCTCGCCGCCGCGGCCGGGCAGGCGAACAGCCGCCCCTGGATCGAGAACGATGGCATGTAGTCGGACGTCTGCGGGGGCGTGACCTCGTCGATCACGACGTGATTGCCGCCCCCCGCCGCGGCCTTCTTCCGGAGATCGAGGAGCGCCGCATGCTGGGAGAGGCCGCCGGGCGCCCAGCGATCCGTGTCCTTGCCTTCGAGGGGCCCCAGCGCGCGGCACGCCGGAGGCGGCTCGATCTTCGAGGTCACCTCCACGGCCGCGATCGCGGCCGGATCCACCGGAGGGGCGCAGCCGAGAGCGCCGATCACCAGCGCCGCACCGGCGAAGCGCTCGATCGCGCTCACTTTCCCTTCTCGTCGAGATAGGCGGCGACCCAGGCCAGCGGCGCATTCCAGTTGATCGTCACCTCGTTCGCCGACCACGCTTCGATGTGGTCGACGAAGCACTTCTGAGGGGCGCATCCCGTGAGCCCCGCCGCCTTCACGTACGGATCTTCGAGACCCGAGTTCGGCCCCCCCGACACCGCTCCAGGAGGCGCGGTCGGGAGCTTCTCGTTCACCTGGTGGGACCAGAAGCGATGGTGCGGGTTCTGGAGGGGGCGCGTGCCATACCCCGTGACATAGGACTGAGAGAGCGGGTTGCGCCCGAGGATGTAATCCATCCCTTCCACCACGCCGTCGAGGTACTTGACGTTCCCCGTGAAGTCATGGGCGAGCGAGAGGATGATCAGGTTGTTGAGGACCAGCGAGTTCGATCCCCACGGGTACTTGCCGCCGCCAGCCTTCATCGGCAAGCGGTAGCCTTGCGTCTCGATCACATCGAGATACGCGTCCGCCGCCGCGACGAGGTTGGCGCGCGCCGCCGCCACCGAGGCCGCATCGATGCTGTTCGGTACCGTCGCCAGCGAGATCGTCCCGAGAGCCTGGGTGTCCTGCCAGGTCATCGAGGCGCCCGTGCTGTTGCTCGGGCCCGGGATCACCTTGTAAAGGGGCGATTTCGTCATCGCCTCTTTGTAGATCTCCTTGCCTGTCGTGACGAAGAGCTCGGCGGCAGCCCAGTAGACCTCGTCGGCAACGTTCTTGTCGTCGTAGGGGCCGCCGCCGGAGTTGTCGCTCCCGAGCGCGAAGACCGCCGGGTTCGCCTGCGCCGCGACCCAGGCGCGCTCCGCCGCCGCGAGGCACGTGGCGGCAAAGGCCGCGTCGGTCACCTTCCAGATCCGAGCGCCCTGCGCCGCCGTGGCGGCGAGGTTGAGCGTGGCCGCGGTGCTGGGCGCGCGGAGAAACCGCTTCATCACGTCCTCATGGGGGGCCATTCCGAGCGCCGTCCATTTCTCGTCATGGACCTTGTGGTGCACCATCCCGGCGAGCGGGTTGCCAGCAGGCACCTGCATCCGGAGCATGAACCCGAGCTCCCACCGCGCCTCGTCGAGGAGGTCAGGGACGCCGTTCTTACCCTCGGGGATATTGAGCTTCCCGTCCCCGAAATCAGCCGAGGACGAGCCAAGGTGCTTGGTGCGCTCGAATTGATTCAGCATCGTCCAGACCGAGATGCCGCCGTTGACCACGTATTTACCGTGGTCCCCCGCGTCGTACCAACCCCCGGTGACGTCGAGCGAGTAGCTGCAGCCCGTGCCCGGCGCGCAGGGGACGCTCTTGTCGCTCAAGTGCCCAGCGGGGCGCGCCCACTTCTCCTCGCCCGCATAGGGCATGGTGATCGGGATGCCGCTCCGGTTGTGATAGAAGTACGCGAGGGAGTCGTATTTGAGCTTCTTGTAGAGGTCCCGCCCGATCGCGAACACGGGGCTCACGTCGCTCTCGACCTTGAGCTTGTACCCCGCACCGGCCTTCTTGAACGCCGTAAAGTCCACGAAATGCACGGTCTCTCCCGACGCCGTGTCCGGGCCGCTGAAGACCGTCTTGCCCTTCTCGACGACCGCGCCTTCGCCGTTCAGGAGCTGCCATGCGAGAGGCGAAGCCGACGCATTCGCGACGATCGCCCGCTTCGCCAGCCCCGGGAAATAGCCGACCTGATTGACGCGCACCTTCGGCGGGGGCGGCACCTTGGCGATGACCGGCGCCGTGTACTCGGGATCTTCCAGCCGCACATCATCGACGCACACACTGAACGGCCCGCTCGGCCCGGCCAGGTTTCCCCCCATGTGAAAGGTGAGCTCCGCGGCGGGATCGTCGTCCCCCTTCATCTTGAAATGGCCGGTGAAGCTCTGGAACGTCGGGCTGAGGTTGATCACCGCGGCCCAGTACTCGGCGTAGGGCGGGCCGGACATTCCCACCTTGGGGCGGACCTTGGTGTTCGCGGACGCGCGAGCCCGGAAGCGGATCGCGTACGTGTGACCCTTCTTCAGCACCATCTCGCGGTGGCGGATCTGCGCGTCCCAGGCGTTGTCCCCCTTGCCGGTGATCTCGAGGCACAGGGCTCCTTTTTCGATCGACGCCTTCCCGTCCGCCGGAGCGCTGAACGAGGTGGTCCAGGGGAGGCTGTTCCCGTCGTCGAACGTCCCGTTCTTGATCAGGTTACCGCCGCCGGCGGCCGGCTCCTCGCCTGACGACTCCGTGGGCGGAGCGTCCGCGGGCGCGCCGGTGACCGCCGCAGAAGAGCAGCCGGCCAGGGCCGCTTGCGCCAGCAGCGCGCCCACCAGACCCCCTCTGCGCCACTGAATCGATTGCTGATCTTTCATGATGTTTCCGATCACGTCTTCTCGTTCCAGTCGATCGCGGGCTGGCCCGACCACTTCAACGTGGCCGGGATCTCGTAGCCCCCGTCCTTGTTCAGCTTGCTGTTCGCTTTCACCCAGGTGACCCACCGATCGAGGACCAGCTTCGCGTCCGCGTCGCCGCTGACGTAGTAATACTCCGCCGGCGATCCCGCCCTCCGCGAACTGGAGAACCAGGCCCAGCTCCCGCCCGGCGCGGCGCGGGGCGGGGACGACACTGCCGCGGGAGGCAAGGTGGGGTCGGCCGCCCCCGCTGCCGGGCCCGTCGGCTCGGCGGGCTGCTGGATGGGAATGCACCCGAACAGGAGCAGGGCGGGCAGGACCCGCAAGCCGAGCTGTGCGGTCATGGCCTCGAGTCTTCTCATCTTCTCGCTCGCGGGTCAGAGGCAGCCGGTGAACTCGATGTCGTCAACCCATACGTCGTAGGCTGCTCCAGGGGTGTTCACCTGCCACTGGATCCCGTAGACCTTGGACGCGTCGAAGGCTCCAGGGCGCGGGGAGCCCCACCCGGGGAGCTGCGTCGCCGCGCTGAAAGGCACGACATAGCGGGTCCACTTCGTCGTGAGCTCGAGATCGATCCCGAAGTCGTTGAAGCAGTCTTTGCAGACCTTCCCTTCGGGATCGGTGTCGGCGTCCGGGAGCTTGATCCGCACCTTGGTCCCCGACCCCGCCCCGACCTTGGCCCAGAAGGCGACTCCCTTGTACGCGGTCGCGTTGTAAGGGCTCTTGGGATCGACGAAGTTGAAGCCCATCCCCGCGAAGACGACCTCGCCCGAGCCGACCTTGCCATTCACCCGCGCGGCCTGCGCGGATCCACTGGCGCCGCCCGGAGACATCGCGAACGTCCCGCCCTGATCCCCCGCGGTCGGCGTGACGGTCGTTCCGGCCTTGTCGGCGAAGGTATACCAATAACCGCCACGACCCTTCTTGGTGGTGACCTGGTTGTTCTGATCTTCCCCGTCGTCGATGATCCCGTCCGCCGGGCATTTCTTGCCGTCGGCGGTGCTCTCGGCCGAAGCCGCCGTCATGGCGCTGCCGCCCTCGGGGATACAGCTCGTCATCGCCCAGAGCGCGCAGCAAACTACCACTCTCGCCGACCATCGTCCGTTCATGTGACCCTCTTCCAGAGCTCGGTCCGTCTCGTCTCCGCTCGCCTTCGAGGCTACCACCACATGCTCGCCTGGAGCTTGATCACGTTGAGATCGGGCCGCGTCGTCGGGGCCCCGCGCGTGTCGGAGGGGTTGGCCGGCTGCGCGGCTCCGAAGCCGTTCGGGAGCGACGGCGCCGACGGCGGCTGGGTGCAGAGCGTTTGATCGGCCGGCGCGACCGCGCACTCCCGCTGATTGTACAGGTAGCGCGAGTACTGGAACGTGATCTCTTCATGCGTCAGGAACGCTGTCTTGAAGACGATGCGGGGAGAGACGATGCCGAACGACTGCTCTGCTATCTTCGAGTTGGGCTGGACGCGATCGATGCGCATCCCAACCCCGAGCCATTTCAGCGGGGTGCCCAGGAGATCGACTCCATATTTGACCTTCTTCACCTTGTCCATGTCCACGTCGTCGCTGGAGACCGCGTTGTACATGAGGAACACCGAGGCGGCGAGATCCGGGCCATCACCCCAGTACGTCGTCTTCGGGGTCTTGAGGTTGGCGAGCAGAGTCGCCAGGCTGAAGTCGTACTGCATCAAGAGGGTGTTGACCGAGCCGTTCCCGTTGCTCGACTTCGTCTTTCCGTCGAGGTAATTGCCCTTCACCCCCAGCGAGAACTCACCGCCTCCGCCGGCGTGGAGGACCTCGATGGCGCCGGACACATTCGTGGCGTTGGTCGCGCCGATGTGCGAGAAGCCGAGGTAGAGATCGCCCAGCAGGGTATTGGTGACCCGGAGGTCGGCCCCGGTCACCGTCAGCTTCCCATCGGGGAGATCGAGGAGAGTGCTGTTCTCGCGGTCTTCCTCGTTCGCCCACGAGTGCAGCACGTGCACGCCGAGCTCGAGCGTATCGTTCCACTTGGCGCCGGCGTGGCCGTGGGCGAGCAGGGTGAACTTGGCGTTGTTGTACTTGTTGGGATCCGGCTGCTTGGCGCCGAACCCCTGCTCGCCCCAGAGGGTGAGCTTGTCGACGTCGATCTCCATCCGCACCGTCTCGCCCATCGTGTGCGTACGGCCGAAGAGGAACGTGTCGTATTTGCCAGCGTCGTACTTGCCAGCCTTCCCGTACTTGCTCCAGAAGCTGCCCACCTTGGCCTCGAGCCGGACGTTCTGATAACCGAGCTTGGGAGTCAGGGTGAGCCAGCCCTGCCCGATACCAAACTGGGAGTTCGCCTGCGCCCACGCGGCGTCGGTGAAGTTGAAGCCGAGCAACCCCACGGTCCCTTTGGCCCACGAGTTACCGTAGGACAGAAAGATCTCCGCCCAGTCCTTCGACTGTACGCCGGTGTACTGCCAGCCCAGGTATTGATCATCCGGGACGATAGGGTTGTGGACGGTCGACGAGCTCTGCCCCGCCGCGGGCTTATCGCGGTGACCGAGGCCGAGGCGCATCGGGGCCCGGAAATAGCCGTGGAAATCGAACTTCCAATCGCTCGTCGGGGCGGGGCCGCCGCCGCTCGCGGGCGAGCCGCCGCTCAGCGGCCGGCCGGACGATGGAGGCGCGTCCGACGGGGGCGAGGGAGCAGCCTGGGGCGAGGGCTGCCCCGTCGCGATGTTGTCCATCTGCACGGTCGGCTCGCCCGCCGGCTTGGCATCTTCTGATTTCGGATCACTCTGGGCCGCCGCGATTCGCGCGGTGAGCAGGCCGCAAACGACGATCGAAACTCTGAGCGTGCGCATCACATTCCTTCCTTCGCTTCAGCCCGCAGCTCGCGCTGGGCGAGCCATCCCCGTCCGCTGCACCAAGGGCCCCCCGATGGGCTCGGCGGGCGGAGGCGCACCTCAAAACCCTACGGCGTACCCCAGCTGGAGGTTCAATGTGGGAGAGGACCTTCCCAGCATCCCGACGAACTTGAGCTCGGCGATCGGCGCGCTGCGCGGCGTGATCGCCAGCAGCATCCCCACGCCGCCGCCGAGGAAGCCGGTGCCGGTCTTCTTCCAGGCGTCCAGCTCGAGGCGCTTGTCGTCCGTATAGTCTTTCGGTGTCTCGTAGGCGACGACGGGCACCTTGGCGTCGACCTGCGCGACGCCGCCGCTGAGGACCACATAAGGCCTCGGCCCAGTGCGGCTAAAGGGCTCACGACCGAACCAGTACGCGACGCGCGCCTCGGCGTGGAGCGGCAAGAAGGCCCGGCCCTCCTCCGCCTTCGGGCCGCCGCCGAAGGCGACGCCGAGCCTGACGCCGACGCTGAAGCTGCCAATGGCCCGATCGTAGCCGGCGAGGATACGCGTGGTCGCGAAGCGCAGCCCCCCGCTGACCTCGTCCCCGGACTTCTCGTAAGGGATCCCGCCGTAGTACTTGTCACCGTCCGTGAAGCAGACGTACTCGTTGCTCCCTGCACAGGTCGCCGTGCTCGAGCTGAGGGACAGAAAGTCCTGCTGGATGGCGAGCGAGACCCAGTTCTTCCAGGTCTTCACCGGGGCGACATCCGTGCACGCCGATCCGGGCTCGCACGGCGGCGGCTCCGTGACCTTCGATCCGTGGCACCCCGGGAACTCGGGCGGGCAATCCCCGGGATCAGGGCATTTGAGGGGCGCTGGCTCACCGGGGAGGTGCGGAGCCTCTCCTTCTATGGAGCTCTTGATGAGGACGCTCGCGGGCGCGCCGCGCGTGCCGGTCCACGAGAGCAGGTTCTTCTCCCCGTCGAACGCCTGGATGTAATAGACGAGAGAGCCCGTCGCGCTCCCCACGTCGAGACAGGGGATCTCTGCGCCCCACCCCGCGCCGATGCGCCTGAGGTCGAGCGACTTCCACGCCGTCGCGCCGAAGGGCTTGTAGAAGACTTGAGCCTTCTCGGCGGTGATGCCGCGTGGGAGCTCTGCGTAGATGGGGAGCGGCGTCAGCGTCGCCTGCTCTGCCGGCGGCGTGTGGATCAGATCGCCGCTGCCTGTCGCGGACGCGGGAGGTCCGCTCGGCGTGGGCGGCGTGGGCGCCGCCGTGGAGCCGCCGCGCTTGGCCTCGGCGAAGGCCGCCTCGATCTCCGGAGAGACGAGGTCGGCTTCGAGGGTGACCGTCGCGTCCTTCTTCAGCGCCGCGACGAACTCTCCCTTGCCCTCGTCACGCCGGCTCATCCCGCCGACGTAGACGACGCCGAGGGCGGCATGGATCTGGGCCCGCACCTTGTTCGAGCAGGCGCCCTCCGGCTCGCAGAGCGCGAGCGCCTGCTGGAGCTTCTTCTCGGCGTCAGGAAACCTGGTCTCCAGGTAGTCACCGAAGATTGCCTTCTTGGTCAGCTCCAGCGCGGCGGCCTCCTTGGAGGCGGCGAGCGCGGCGGGTGAGCCGAGGAGAACGGCCATGAGCGCACTCGCGACCGACAGTACGGAGGGACGGCGACCGTTCATTGGTTCCAAGCTACACGTCAGCGCGCAGGAATGGCAATCGACAAAGACATGAGTCACTCATTTCATGCGAGAAAAAAAGCCCCTGCCGGCACGCTTCACTTTCGCGTCGCGTCATTATGACGCGGAATTGTCGCCCCCGGAGAGCCGTTGCACCGCGGCAGTCGACGCGGACGCGGACCGCGCGATCACGGCGGGGCGCGGCAGCCGAGATCGCCCCTCGGCGGGGCGCGACGGCGCGACGGCGAAAACAGTCGACAATGCAGCTCTGGCCTCTGATACGGTCTGCGCCCTCAAGGACGAGAGGCGAAAAAGCGAATGGGCGGACGAGGCTTCCAGACGCAATCCGGCCCTCGGGCGACGCTTGGCTTCCTCGTCGACTGGCTCGAGGACGGCTACCAGAGCGGCGTGCTGAGCGGCGTGGCGGACGCGGCGAGGCGAGCAGGGGTCAACCTGATCTGCTTCGCCGGCGGGGTGCTGAGCTCACCTCATCGCTCCGGAGTCCAGCGCAACGCCGTCTACGATCTCGCCGGGCCCGAGAGCGTCGACGGCCTGATGATCATGTCGGGAGCCCTCGGCAACCACATCGGCAAGGACGAGCTCGCGCGCTACTGCGCGCGCTTTCGCCCCCTTCCGATGTGCAGCATCGCGGTGGCGCTCCCGGGCATTCCCAGCGTGCTCGTCGACAACGCCACCGGGATGCGCGCGGCGATCGTTCACCTGATCGAGGTCCATGGATGCCGACGCGTCGCCTTCGTCCGCGGACCTGCGGTCAACGCGGAGGCAGAGCGCCGCTACCGGGTCTACCGCGATGTCCTCGCCGAGCGCGGCTTGCCCTTCGATCCCGATCTCGTCGCGGTCGGCGACTTCGAGCGCCGGTCCGGCGTCGAGGCGATCCGCCTGCTCATCGATGAGCGCGGCGCGGCCATCGACGCCGTCGCCGCGGCGAGCGACGCGATGGCGCTCGGGGTCATCGACGCGCTCCGCGCGCGCGGGCGGCGCGTGCCGGAGGAGATCGCCGTCATCGGCTTCGACGACGTCGAGGAGGCGCGCTTCACCACGCCGGCGCTGACGACGGTGCGCCAGCCGCTCCGCGAGCAAGGCGAGCTCGCGGTGGAGATCATCCTCTCGCAGCTCCGAGGCGAGCCGGTGGCCGAGCAGATCACGCTGCACACCGAGCTCGTCAAGCGCCGGAGCTGCCGCTGCTCATCGCGCGCCATCGTCGGGCCAGGCGGCCTCGAGCTCGCGCCCGGCGAGGACTTCGCCACCGCGTTCGCCGCGCAACGAGCCGACACGATCGCGGAGATGACGCGCGCGGCGCGGACGCCGGTCACCGACCTCCACACGCGGTGGGCGCCTCGCCTGATCGACGCGTTCACGGCCGATCTCAGCGACGAGGCGCGCGGCGTCTTCGCCGCGACGTTCGAGGAGATCCTGCGCGCGGTCGCCGCCGGAGGCGGCGACGTCGGGGCGTGGCAAGACGTCCTCTCGGCGCTGCGACGGAGGGCCCTGCCCTGCCTCAGCGCGGACACGGATCTCCGCTCGCGGGCCGAGGATCTCTGGCAAGAGCTCCGCCTCACGATCGGCGAGGCCGCCTCGAGCGCGCAGGCGCAGCATCGCCTCGAGGTCCAGCGCTGGGCGCTCCGGCTGAGCGAGACGAGCGAGGCGCTGCTGACGGCCTCCGACGTCGGCGCGATGGTCGACGCGATCGCCCAGCACTTCCCGCGGCTCTTGATCCCGAGCGCGTTCCTCTCGCTCTACGAGCCCCCCGAGCCCGGCGCTGTGCCCGCGAAGACGTCGCGCCTCATCCTCGCGTACGACGCGGCGCGATCCCCCGCGCTGACCTCGAGCGAGCGCCGCTTCTCTTCGCAGAAGCTCGCGCCCCCCAGCGCGCTGCCGAAGGATCGTCACGCCACGTTCGTGCTCGAGCCGCTGTTCTTCCAGGAGGCGCAGCTCGGCTTCATCCTGCTGGAGATGGGCCCGCGCGAGGGCGCGGTGTACGAGGCGCTCCGCGATCAGATCAGCGCCGCGCTCTCCGCCACGCTGTTGATGGAGCAGATCGCGGAGAAGGATCGGGAGCGCGAGCGGCTGCTCTCGGATCTCGAGAAGCGCGCTCACGAGCTCGAGCAGGCCAACCGCGCCATCCGCGAGAACCAGGAGAAGCTCGTCACCTCCGAGAAGCTCGCCTCCCTCGGGCGGCTCACCGCGAGCATCGTCCACGAGATGAACACGCCGCTCGCCGCCGTGCGCGCCGCGCTCGTCGACGTGGGCAACCTGGTGAGCGAGTACCAGGCCTCCACCGGCGATCCCGAGGTGACGCCTGACGATCATCGCGAGATCGCCGAGGAGATGCGGCGAGCGATCGCGCTCGCGGCGGGCGCGGCGCAGCGGACGGCGCTCTTCGTGCGCGGGATCAAATCCCAGACGCGGGATCTCGGCCCGCACGAGCAGCGAGCCTTCAACGTCGTGACCTCGATACGCGAGGCGCTGTTGCTCCTCGGCCACGCGCTCCGCAAGGGGAACTGCAGCGCGATCTTCGAACCGATCGTCGCCCACGTCGAGCTCTACGGATCGCCGGTGCGCCTCGGTCAGGTGGTGACGAACCTCGTCGAGAACGCGATCGACGCCAGCCTCGCCCGCGGCGGCGGCCCGATCACGCTGACGCTGATCCAGCGCAGCGCGGGCCTCGATCTCGAGGTCGCCGACGCCGGCACCGGGATCGATCCGCAGATCATGGAGCGGATCTTCGAGCCGATGTTCACCACCAAGCCCTTCGGCCAGGGGACGGGGCTCGGTCTCTCGATCGTACATGACATCATCACGAGCGATTTTGGCGGGACCGTTCGCGGCGAGAGCCGACCCGGACTGGGCACAACCTTCACGGTGAGCTTTCCTCACCTCGGGGAGCGGTGAGATGGCGCGGAAGTACAGGAGCACGCGGTGCTCCGGCTACAACATCGTCCTCGCGGATGACGACACCGACTACCTCGAAGCGACGCGCTTGCTGCTCGAATCCGAGGGGCACGAGGTCCTCTGCGCGACCAACGGGAACGAGGCGCTCGCCTTCCTCCGCAAGCGCCGCGCTGACCTGCTCTTGCTCGACTACTTCATGCCCGGCATGACCGGCGAAGACGTGGTGGTGGAGCTCCGCCGCTTCAACCCGCACGTGCAGATCATCCTCCAGACCGGGTACGTCAATGAGCGCCCGCCGCGCGAGATGCTGCGGCGCCTCGACATCCAGGGCTACTACGACAAGAGCGAAGGGCCCGACAAGCTCCTGCTCTGGACCGACGCCGGCCTCAAAGCGGCGACGACGATCCAGCGGCTCTACCAGAGCCAGAAGGGGCTGCGCTACGTGCTCGACGCGACGCCCAGCCTTCACCGGATCCAGCCGCTCCCGGATCTGATCGAGGGCGTCCTCGCGCGCACGACCGGACTCGTCACCGCGCTCGACTGCTTCCTCGCCGCGCGCCCCGAGAGCGAGACCGCGCCGCCTCCGCCGATGATCACCGAAGGCTTCATCGCCGGCGCGCAGGATGACGCCGAGCCGATGCTCTGGTCGGGGACTGGCCGCTTCCACGCCGGCGAGAGAATCGACGCCCACCTCGACGAGGACGAGATCGCGCTCATCACCAGCGCGCTCTCCGGCGGCGAGGTCAAGATCACCGACACCTCCACGGTGGTCCCGCTCCGCGTCGGCGATCTGACGATGGGCGTGATCTACCTGGCGACGGCGACGCCGCCGCCGCACGACGTCGAGGTGCTCAAGATCTTCGCCAACCAAGCGACGATCGCCATCCAGAACATGCAGCTCTACGAGATGGCGGCGCTCGATCCGCTCACCGGCGTCCACGCGCGCCGCTTCTTCGAGCGCTGGATCCAGCGCGAGATCAAGGCCGCGTTCCGATCGCAGCAGCCGATCGGGATCATCCTGCTCGACATGGATGGATTGAAAGGCATCAACGACACCGCCGGACACCTCGCCGGAGATCAGGCGCTGGCGATGCTGGGCCACGCGCTGCGACAGGCCACGCGCGAGGGCGACGTGGTCGCCCGCTACGGCGGCGACGAGTTCGTCATCCTCCTTCCCCAAACGACCCTCGACGGCGTCGAGCAGGTCGGGCAGAGGATCCTCGAGCGCCTCGAAGACAAGAGCATCACCGGCCCTTCGGGGGCGCTCCCGATCCGCACCAGCGCCGGCCTCGGCGTGCTGCTCCCCCACGGCATTCCGCCCACCGACGTGCGCGGCCCGATCGCGCCCAACTATTTCAAGGATCTCGCCAAGAGCCTGATCCAGAGCGCGGACACCGCGCTCTACGAGGCCAAGCGCAGCGGGCGCGGGACGTTTTGCAGGGGCACGCCGACGGCGTGGCCCCCGCTGCACTGAGAGCGCCTGGAGCCTGTTCGACAGGCTCCAGCGTCCGGATCACTTCGGCGGCGGGACCGGCGGGATCTGGAAGACGTCCCAGGCCGGGGTGTTGTTGCTGGTGTCGGTCGGCTGATTCCAGAGATACACCCCCGGATAGGTGGTGATCTTGCCGCCCTCGACCACGATCGCCGTCATGTAGAGCTGCGACGCCTTGCCGGTGGGCTTCTTCTGGATCGTGTACCCGTCGCGCGTCGACGAGAAGATCATCCAGTAATACGATCGGCCACCCGACGAGCCGATCTCGGGCGACCACTTGGGCCAGCTGTTGGTGATCCCCGGGCTCTTGATCCCCGAGCACGCCGGCGCGTCATTGGCGGCGAGGCGCATCGGGGTCCCGCCCGCAGCGGGGATGACGTACACCTCCGACGAGCTGTTGTAATACATGTCCTGTCCACCCGGGATCCGGTTGAACGCGACGAACGCGTCGTCGGGCGAGTACGAAGGGTAGTACTCGTTGTACGCAGGATCGGCGGCCCCGGACACCGGCGCTGCCATTCCTCCTGCCTTGTTGTTGTAGGGGACCTTGTAGAGATCGGCCGCGCCGGGGCCGAGGCGCCCGTCTTTACCGGCGTTGGTGGAGACGTAGACGATATCCTCCCCGTTGTGGCTCCAGCTCGGCACCATCGCGCCCTTGGGGTCGCCGGTGCGCGCCAGGATCCCCCAGGCGGTCCCCTTGGCCGCGGTGAGCCCGGCGCCGTTGGTCGGGCCGGCCGGGGTGGTGGTCTCGAGGTTGATCCAGGCGAGCCGAGCGTTCGGCTGATCGCTCACCGTCGAGCCGTCCCAGATCTGATCCGAATTGCGACCGTAGGAGGTGACGTAGATTCGATCCCCCGCTGAGAAGTGCTTTTTGGAGAACGACGCCGCGCCGAGCCACGGCTGGTTCATCGTCTCCTGTGCTCCGGCGGTGACGTACGACGGCACCTGGCCGACGGTGTCTTTCTTGACCGAGGCGACCGCGTTGCCCCAGGGCCAATGATCGGTGAAGACCACCGCCTCGCCGTCCGGCGTCGAGGTGTGGCAGCCGATGCACGTCACCGAGCCGTCCCCGCGGGGATTCCCGCCCTGATCTTTCCTGCCCGCCTCCTTGACCTGATTGACCTGGAGCGCGGTGATCACGCTCTCGTCGCCGACGGCGAAGCCGGCCAGCCAGGCGTCGGCCGGCTGCTCTCCAATCGCCGCCCAGTACACCATCGTCCCGTCGGCCGAGACCGGAGCGATGGTGATCGTGCCGGTGCTCCCGAGGAGCGGCTTGCCCGGCGCCCCCATGTCGAGGCTGCGCACGGTGATCGTGATCGGCACGTCGGCGGCGTGCGCGGCGAGCTTGACCCAGAGATCCTTCGGCATCGTCCACTGGGAGTTGGTGGTGTAGACGACGAGATCGCTCGTCTCGATGTCGGCGTGGATCCGGATCTCGAAGAGGTTCTGTCCAGCGGGAGCCGCGAAGCGGAACCGCGGCCGAACCCAGTTCCGGGGGAAGAGCGCGCCGATCGGCGGCTCGATCAAGCATGGTCCGCCGCTGCCAGACGAGTTCGACGCATCGCCGAAGAGGGCGGGAGAGTTGGCAGGAGGGGGCGCTCCCTGGGCGTCGAAGATCGGGGCTTTCGGGAAGTCGTCGCAAGGACCGCAGCCGGGGCCGGGATCGATGAAGCCTCCGGATCCGCCCGAGCCCGCGGTGGTGAACAAGCTCCCTCCAGCGCCGCCCGCGCCGCTCTCGGTTCCGGTGTGCTTGTCGCCGCCGCCGCCCGCATCGCACGCGGCGATGATCAGACCACAAACGGGGATGATGACCGTGATCGCATTTCTCATGAAGCTATCCTCCCGGTGAGTCCGGCGGCGCCGGCTCAAGGTTCGGTCCCCCAGACCAGAGCTCCGCCCTGGAACAGAGTGACCTTCGTCCAGTCGACGAACGCGGGCTTCGTCGGATCGAACGAGTAGTCGTTGGCCTCGTTCACGTTGGAGTAGTCCTGGTTGTGGAGGCGCGCCTGGATCTCGCCGCTGTTGCCTCCGGCCATGACGCTGCCCGCAGCGGCCGTGAAGCCGATCTCCATGTAGTGATCCGCCATGACGCCGGTCGTCGTCGCGAACTTGCCCATCAGGTTGCCGCAGCCCACCGTGGCGTAGTCGCACTCGAAGATCTGCGACGGGTTCCCCTCGGCCGTGAAGTAATAACGAAGCGTCAAGCTGCTGAGCGGGACGCTCGCCCCGCCGCCGTTGACGATCCTGAAGTGCGGCTTCATCTGGTTGTCGGTCGCGTTGGTGTCGGCGGCGCGATACTGGAGCGCGAGGCCCATCACCACGCCACCCGTGCTCGACGAGGCGCTGCTCGATGAAGCGCTGCTCGACGCGGCGCTGCTCGACGCGGCGCTGCTCGACGCGGCGCTGCTCGACGCGGCGCTGCTCGACGCGGCGCTGCTCGACGCGGCGCTGCTCGACGTCGAGGTCGTGAAGTCACCCGTAGTGTTGCTCGTCGATGAACCGACGACATCGCCGGTCGTGCTCGCGCTCACGTCGCCGCCCGCCCCGCCCGCGCCTTCTCGGACGGGCTCGACGCCGGTCGCGCAGGCGACCAGCACGGCCGCCGCGAGGCCGAGGAGCTCCACCTTCATCCATCGTCCGTTCACCATTTTGATGTCCATGATATCTCCTCGGACGCTTCATTCGAACGGACGCTGAAGCGCGCCGCGGTTCGCGGCTGGAACCTCCAAATCGTAGCTCCATGGGTCGGCAGCTCGTCAAGCAGGATTGATGGTTCGAATCCCTTTCCGGATCGTGACGCCGCGCGGCGATCCAATTCCGCGGCATAAGATTGCGTCACTAAATCAACGACCAGGGACCAGGGCAGATCAACGCTCTGCAGCATTCCGGTTTTGCGTCATTCCAGGGCGCCACGAATCACGGAAGGACGCTTGACAAGCTCGCTTTCGAGGTCCTAGCATCGCGGTTCCTCGCGGTCGTCCGGCGCGCGTGCCCTGGCCTCGTCGCTCCCTTCGGAGGCGGCGGGTCTCAGCGGACGCGGGCGGCGCGCCCCCGCGGAGCAATTCGAACGGACACCGGCGGATGCGACTCAAGGAGGACGGCGGTTCATGGCGATGCGGTTGATGCGAAGGGGAGTGCTCGCTGTGCTCCTGCTCACCGCGGCGACCAGCTGCGGGAGGGCCCGACGCGGCTCCGCGTCCTCCGCCGCGCGGCGAGGCGTGCTCACCATCTCCGAGCAGCAACAGGCGTCCTGGATCCGGAACTTCAATCCGCTGCTCGCCCCCGGCGGGGTGCGCTGGGCCACGACGGCGGGCATCTACGAGCCTCTCCTCATCTACAACACCATGAAGGGCGAGTATGTGCCCTGGCTCTCGACCTCCTACTCCTGGAGCGCGGACAACAAGAAGCTGACGTTCACCCTGCGCCCTCACGTGCTCTGGTCCGATGGCCAACCGTTCCGGGCCGCCGACGTGGCCTTCACGTTCGCGCTGACGCGCAAGCACCGCGCGCTCGACCTCCACAATGTCTGGGCGTACGTCAGCGCGGTGGAGGCCCGGGACGATGCCACGGTCGAGATCTCGTTCAACCGGCCCTATGTGCCGTCGCTCTTTCACCTCGGTCAGCAGCCGATCGTGCCGGAGCACATCTGGAAAAACATCGCGGATCCCGTCACCTACCCGAACGAGAACCCCGTGGCGACAGGGCCGTTCACCGAGGTGACGGTCTTCCAGAATCAGGTGTTCGAGCTCGGCCGGAACCCGCACTACTGGCAAGAAGGCAAGCCCGCGTTGACTGGCCTCCGCTTCCCGGCGTACCCCGGCAACGATCAGGCGAACCTGGCGCTGATCGGCGGCGAGGCGGACTGGGCGGGCAACTTCGTTCCTGACATCGATCGCGTGTTCGTGAAGCGATCCCCGGCTGATTATCACTACTGGTTCCCGCTCGTGGCCGGGACTGTCCTTCTCTATACCAACACCACGAAGGCGCCCTTCAACGACGTTCGCGTGCGCAAGGCGGTGAGCCTGGCCATCGATCGCGCTCAGATCGTCAAGGTGGCGATGTACGATTACACTCGCCCCAGCGACGGCACCGGCCTCTGCGACGCGTATGCGCGGATGCGCAGCGAGAGCGCCGTCGCCGCGGGCGACTGGGTGAAGCACGATGTCGCGAGGGCCGAGCAGCTCCTCAACGAGGCCGGCTATCCTCGCGGCGCGGACGGTGTCCGCCACGGGCCCGACGGAGCGCCGCTGAAGCTCGACGTCAACGTGGTGACGGGCTGGTCGGACTGGGTCCGCGCCGCGCAGATCATCACCCAGAACCTCAAGCGGGCGGGCGTCGCGGCGTCGCTCAAAGCCCACGATTTCAGCGCCTTCTTCGAGAAGCTCCAGAAGGGCAACTTCGATCTATCCATGGGCTGGTCGGTCGAGGGCCCGACCCCCTACAGCTTCTATGTGGAGCTGATGTCGAGCCAGACGGCGAAGCCGGTGGGCGAGCTCGCGGCGACCAACTGGAACCGTTTCACGAGCGCCGAGGCCGACACCCTCTTCCGGGAGTTCGAGGCCACCAATGATCCCGCGGTTCAGCGGCGCCTGGAGGACCGGATGCAGATGCTCTTCGCCGAGAACGCGCCGTCGATCCCGCTCTTCCCCAACCCGTCCTGGGGCGAGTACAGCACCGCGCACTTCGAAGGCTTCCCCAACCGGGAGAACCCGTACGCCAAGCTGTCTCCCAACAATCCTCCCGAATACTTGCTCGTGCTCACCGAGCTGAGGCCGAAATGAGACCGCTGCACCAAGCGGTCTGAGAGAGCGATCGTGCGTTACCTCCTCAAGCATTTTGGCCTTTATGCGGTGGCGGCGTGGGCGTCGCTCACGCTGAACTTCCTGCTGCCGCGGCTGATGCCGGGAGATCCGGCGTCAGCGATGTTCGGGCGCTTCAAAGGGCAGCTCCAGCCCGAGGCCCTCGCGGCGCTGCGCGAGGCGTTCGGGTTCACGAACGAGCCGCTGCTCGCCCAGTACGTGAAGTACGTGAGCCACATGCTGCGCGGCGATCTCGGGGTGTCGGTGGCCTACTTTCCGGCCAAGGTCACCACGGTGATCGGCACGGGCCTGATGTGGACGCTGTTCCTCACCGGCTTCGCGGTCGTGATAAGCTTCGCTCTCGGCATGCTCCTCGGCGTGTATGCGGCGTGGCGGCGCGGCGGCTACCTGGACTCGATCCTCCCGCCGGTGCTGGTGCTCCTCGGCGCGTTCCCCTACTTCTGGCTGGCGATGATCGGGCTCTATTTCCTGGGGTTCGTGCTCGACTGGTTCCCTCTCCGCCACGCCTACGACGACTCGATCTCCCCCGGGGCGAACTGGGCGTTCATCTCCAGCGTGATCGAGCACCTCTGCTTGCCGTCGATCGTGATCGTGGTCGCCACGCTCGGCGGATGGATGCTGGGGATGCGCAACACGATGATCGGCGTCCTCTCCGAGGACTACATCACGATGGCCCAGGCCAAGGGGCTCTCGCAGCGGCGGATCATGTTCAACTACGCCGCTCGCAACGCCCTCTTGCCCAATATCACCGGCTTCGGGATGGCGCTTGGCTTCGTGCTCAGCGGCTCGCTGCTGACCGAGATCGTCTTCTCGTATCCCGGGCAGGGGTACCTGCTCGTCCAGGCGGTGCGCAACCAGGATTACCCGCTCATGCAAGGGCTCTTCCTCACGATCACCCTCGCGGTGCTCGGGGCGAACTGGCTCGTGGACATTGTCTATGTCTGGCTCGATCCCCGGACGCGGGGGCGCTGAGGCGACGAACGATGGAAGCGCCCACAACCAAGCCCGAGACAGCGCCTTCGCCCTCCCGTCGCGGGTGGCTGAAGCCGCTCTTCCGCAACCGCAAGGCCACTGTCGGCGCCGTCATCTTCGCGGTGTTCGTGCTGCTCGCGGTCTTCGGTCCCTTGATCGTCCACCAGGATCCGGACGCGTTCCTGGGCGTGCCGCATCAACCGCCCTCGTGGCAGCACCTCTTTGGCACCACCGGGCAAGGGCAAGACGTCCTCGTCGAGACTATCCTCGGAGCGCGGGTGTCGCTGGCGGTCGGCCTCGTGACCGGGGTCGCGGTCATGGCCATCGGCGCCCTCGTGGGGATGACCGCCGGCTACTTCGGCGGCTGGATCGACGCCAGCCTCTCTCTCGTCACCAACGTGTTCCTGATCATGCCCGGGCTCCCGCTCGCGGTCGTCCTCGCGGCCTATCTGCCCGCCGGTCCGGCGACGATAACCTTCGTCCTGGTGCTCACCGGCTGGGCATGGAACGCGCGTGTCCTGCGCGCTCAGGTCCTCACGTTGCGCGAGAAGGATTTCGTGGCAGCCGCGATTGTCAGCGGAGAGGGCAGCGCGCGGATCATCTTTCGCGAGATCCTCCCCAACATGACCTCACTCCTGATGTCGGGCTTCATCAGCGCCACGGTCTACGCCATCGGCGCGCAGGTCGGCCTCGAGTTCCTCGGGCTCGGCGACGTCAGCGTCGTCACCTGGGGGACGAACCTGTACTGGGCCTCCAACAACGCCGCGCTCCTCACCGGCGCCTGGTGGACAGTCGTCCCCACCGGCGCCTCGATCGCCCTCGTGGGCTTCGCGCTGGTCCTGATGAACTTCGCGCTCGACGAGATCACCAACCCGCGGCTCGAGGCCGACCGGACGCGCGTCGAGCTCGCCAAGAAGCACAAGCTCGAGATAGGCTTCTCGACCCCGGTGGTGCGTCGTCATGACTGAACGACCTTTGCTCGAGGTGAAGGACCTGCGGGTCGAATACCTCACCCCGGGGCGGCCGGTGTGCGCCGTCGACGGCGTCTCGTTCTCCATCGCCAAAGGCGAGGTGCTCGGCCTCGCGGGCGAGTCGGGATCGGGCAAATCCACTGTCGCTCAGGCGATCATGCGGCTCCTCCAGCCGCCCGCGGTCATCACCGGCGGGGAGGTGCGCTTCGGCGACGACGACGTGCTCGCCATGGATGAAGCCGCGCTGCGCGCCTTTCGCTGGCGCAAGATCTCGCTCGTCTTTCAGAGCGCGATGAACGTCCTGAACCCCGTGCTCACCATCGGTGAGCAGATCACCGACGTGATCGAGGCGCACGATCGCCCCAAGCGCGGTGAAGCGCGAGAGCGCGCGGCCTCGCTGCTCGATCTCGTGGGGATCGGGAGCGGCCGACTCGACAGCTTTCCTCACCAGCTCTCCGGCGGGATGCGCCAGCGCGTGGTCATCGCCATCGCCCTCGCGCTCCGCCCACCGCTGATGATCATGGACGAGCCGACCACGGCCCTCGACGTCGTCGTCCAGCGCGAGATCCTCCACCAGATCACCGAGCTCAAGCAGAAGCTCGGCTTCTCCATCCTCTTCATCACCCACGATCTCTCGCTGCTCGTCGAGCTCTCGACGCGCATCGCGGTGCTCTACGCCGGCAAGATGGTGGAGATGGGGCCGGCGCTGGAGCTGTTCCGCGATCCCAAGCACCCTTATACCAAGGGGCTCCTCGGCTCTTTCCCGTCGCTGACCGGCCCGCGCCGGAGGCTGACGGGCATCCCTGGCTCGCCGCCGGACATGCGTAATCCACCCTCGGGTTGTCGCTTTCACCCGCGCTGCCCCGACGCCGTGGATCGCTGCGCGTCGGAGCGGCCTTTGCTCCGCGAGATCGTCACGGATCGCCACGCGGCTTGCCACCTCTGTTGATATGACCACCACGACGACGCAAAAAGAAGAGGCGCCGGTCCTCGAGGTGGTCCGCCTCGGCAAGCACTTCTCCGTCGGAGGAGGCTTCTTCGGCAAGAAGCTCCGCGCGCTCAACGACATCTCGTTCACGATCCGGCGGCGCGAGGTCGTCGCGCTCGTGGGCGAGTCCGGCAGCGGCAAGAGCACGATAGCGAGGCTCCTCGCGCGCCTGATGCCGCCGAGCGAGGGGAAGATCCTCTTCAAGGGGCGCGACATCCTCGCCGAGGAGCCCCGCCGCGCCTCGCTCGCGTACCGCAGTCAGGTCCAGATGATCTTCCAGGACCCGTTTGGATCGCTAAACCCGATCCACACGATCGGTCACCACATCGAGCGGCCTTTGATCCTGCACAACAAGGTGAAGGGCGAGGCCGCGCTGCAAGCGCGCGTGCGCGAGCTGCTGGCCTCGGTCGAGCTCCACCCGGCGGGCGACGTCGCGGCCAAGCACCCGCACCAGCTCTCAGGGGGCCAGCGCCAGCGGGTGGCGATCGCCCGCGCGCTCGCGGTGGATCCCGAGCTCATCCTCGCCGACGAGCCCATCTCGATGCTCGACGTCTCGATCCGGATGGGCGTGCTCAACCTGATGGATCGATTCAAGGAAGAGCGCGGCCTCTCCTATCTTTACATCACCCACGACATCGCCAGCGCCCGCTACATCGCCGATCGAACGATGGTGATGTACGCCGGGCACATCGTCGAGGGCGCGCCGAGCGCCCCGCTGCTCGACCGGCCGCAGCACCCCTATACGCAGCTCCTGCTCTCTGCCGTACCGAACCCCAACGGGGCCATGCAAAGGCCGCTCGAGGCGCGCGCCGGCGCGCCCCAGCTCGTCGATCCGCCCCCAGGTTGCCCGTTCGCGGCGCGCTGTCCCAAGGTGATGGACATCTGCCGCAAAGAGATGCCCGCGGTCACGCACCTCGACGCCGATCACTGGGTCCGCTGTCACCTCATCGGCTCGGCGAGCGACGCCGGGCCCGCGGTCGTCACCGCACCTTCAGCGCCACCAGCTCCCCTTCCCCCTTCTACATGACATTTTTTTCCGAGGAGACACCTCCGCAATGCCCAACGTGAGATTTCCGCAAGGGTTCCTCTGGGGCGCCGCTACCTCGTCGTATCAGGTCGAGGGCGCCGCCCACGAGGACGGCCGGGGCGAGTCCATCTGGGACCGCTTCTCGGCCACCCCTGGCAAGATCAAGGACAGCACCACCGGGGAGGTCGCGTGTGATCATTATCACCGCTTCCCCGAGGACGTACGGCTGATGAAGGAGCTCGGCCTCCAGGCCTATCGCTTCTCGATCGCCTGGCCGCGCATCCTCCCCAGCGGGCGCGGTCAGGTGAACCAGCGCGGGATCGACTTCTACGCGCGGCTGATCGACGCCCTGCTCAAGGCCGGTATCCAGCCCTTCGCCACCCTCTATCACTGGGATCTCCCGCAGGTCCTGCAGGACGAGGGCGGGTGGCCAAACCGCGCCACGGCGGAGGCCTTCGTGGAGTACGCCGACGTCGTGACCCGGGCCTTCGGCGATCGAGTCAAAGACTGGATCACCCACAACGAGCCCTGGTGCACCAGCATCCTCAGCCACCAGATCGGGCTTCATGCGCCGGGCCTCCAGGACTGGGGCAAAGCCCTCGCGGCGAGCCACCATGTGCTCCTCTCTCATGGCCTCGCCGTGCCGGTGATCCGCGGCAACTCCGCGAGCGCCCGGGTGGGGATCACGCTGAACCTCACCCCCGCATACGCCGCTTCGCCGAGCCCCGCCGACCAGGATGCTTGTCGCCATTTCGACGGGCATTTCAATCGCTGGTTCCTCGATCCCGTCCATGGCCGGGGCTACCCCGGAGACATCATCGCCGACTACATCGCCATGGGGCACCTCCCGCCCGAGGGTTTCACCGTGGTGAAGGAGGGTGATCTCGCCGCCATCGCGGTGCCGTGCGATTTTCTCGGGATCAATTACTACTTTCGCGCCATCACCCGGAGCGACAAGATCCTCGACGCGCAGAACCTCCCGCGCACTGTCGAGATGGCGCCCGAGGCGGAGTGGACGGAGATGGGCTGGGAAGTGTACCCGGATGGGCTCAATCACGTGCTCAACCGAGTCAACCTCGTGTACGCCCCTCAAAGCATCTATGTCACCGAGAACGGAGCCAGCTATGGGACGGCGCCCGACGGCGAAGGGCGCGTGCGCGACGAGCGAAGGCTGAGCTACATCCGCGATCATTTCGTCGCGTCACGGCGGGCGATCGACGCCGGGGTCCCGCTCCACGGGTTCTTCGTCTGGTCGCTGCTCGACAACTTCGAGTGGGATCGCGGGTACAGTCAGCGCTTCGGGATCGTGTGGGTGGACTACGAGACCCAGCAGAGGATCCCGAAGGACAGCGCGCTCTGGTACAAACAGGTGATCGCCGAGAACGCTTTCGAAGTGCCGTGATGGGCGACGGACCGAGGCGGCGTCGAGGCCGCCTCGGCGTCGGGTAGGCCGGCGTTCAGGCTTCCTGATCAGCCTTTTCGAGGATATTGAGGAGGTCCTCGATCACGCGCTCGACCTCGCCCTGCGAGAGGCCGCGCCCGTGGCGCAGCAGCTTCCACGTGTAGACATCACAGGCCACCACGAGCTGCATCCGCCGCCGCTGGCGCGCGGCGCCGCGGAAGCCGCGGAGCAGGTGCCCGAGGCCGCGCTCGATGCCCTCGTCGTAGAGGTCGCGGCCCCAGGCCATCAGCGGGCGGAGCGCGGGGACCGCGTCCTCTTGCGCGAGCATGTTGAGGATCGACGCCCCGCGCTGCTCGTAGAACTCGACCATCACGCGCACGAAGGCGCGGGTGTCGTTGCGCAGGCCGGGATCGGGCGGAGGTCCGACGCTCGGCCCGATCTCGCTGAGCCAGGACGAGAGCAGGCGCTCCTTGGTCCCGAAGAGGCGATAGACGGTGCGCTCGCTCGTGCCGGCGACCGCGGCGACCGCGGCGAGCGTGACGTCTTCGTAGCGCTGGAGACCGAAGGCTTCGTACGCGGCTTCGAGGATGCGCCGGCGTCGCGCGTCCGTCGCGTCGGCGCGGGCGGCGAGGCGGTACGTCCGTTTCGCGACGGTTTTTACTGTCACGAGGTAGCTCCACCGTCAGGGAGCGTAGTGCGCGCCAAGCCCATGGGGCGGGAAGCTACCACGCCCACGTTCGGCAGGACCACCTTCAGCGCGCCAGCCCCTGATGGTACGATCGCCGCGCCGATGCTGGCGATCAAGAACCACACACCCTTCACGTCCGCGATTGTGCCGGGCCTCGACAAGGAGGGCTTCGACACCGCGACGGTCGTGGTCAAGGGCACCTTCGCCCTCGGCGGCGCGCGCCTCTCGATCGCCGCGGAGCAGGCGCCGATCTCCTACGGCGACGAGCACTTCGGCGATCCGGCCTTCTCCAGCGTCAAGCGCGAGTCCGACACGTGCCCGGCCAAGCGCGGCACCGACGTGGTGTTGACGGGCCACGCCTACGCCCCGCACCGCGGGGTGGAGAGCGTCGACGTGGCGCTCGCGGCGGGGCCCGTTCGCAAGGTGGTGCGGGTCTTCGGCGACCGAGCCTGGTTCCGCTCGCTCGGGTCCTACAGCATGTCGGATCCGCTGCCCTTCGATCGAGTGCCGCTGATCTACGAGCGAGCCTTCGGGGGCACCGACACCGAGGGCGCGAACCCTGCGAATCACGGCGTGGAGCGGCGCAATCCGGTCGGCGCAGGGTTCTCGACGGGGCCGAATGGCAAGCCGATCGAGGGCCTCGTGCTGCCCAACCTGGAGGATCCAGCGGCGCTGATCGAGTCGCCGGAGGACCGGCCGGAGCCGGCGGGCTTCGGGTTCACCGGGCGCGGATGGTCGCCGCGCGCGTCCTACGCCGGCACCTACGATGAGGCCTGGAAAGCCGCGCGCTTTCCCTTCCTGCCCGACGACTTCGACGAGCGCTATTTCCAGGGCGCTCACCCCGATCTGATCTGCGCCGCGCCGCTCCGCGGCGGCGAGCAGGTCCTCGTCCAGAACGCCTCCGATCTGGGCGAGCTCCGGTTCGCGCTGCCCACTGTCGCGCTCTCGATCACCGCGCGGATCAAGGGCGTCGCCGCCGAGCACGTGCCCCGGCTCGATACGGTTCAGATCGAGCCCGACGAGCGGCGCGTGGTGCTCTCCTGGCGGACGACCTTTCGCTGCCCGAGGACGTTCGTCTACATCGATGACATCGTGATCCGGGAGACGCGCCGATGACCGCCGTGCGGATGGCGCCCGCCGCGATCACCGGGCTCGGCCTGGTCACCGCGGTCGGGCTCGGCGCGGCGCAGACGGCAGCGTCGGTGCGAGCGGGCCTCGCCAACCTCCACGAGCATCCCACCTTCCTTCCCACCACGCGGGATCCTGGCTGGGACGAGGACGATTTGCTCCTGTGCGGCTCAGCGCCGGGGCTCGATCCCTCGCTGCCCGGGCCGGCTCGGCTGGTCGAGCTCGCCGTCATGGCCCTCAACGATCTCGTGAAGACCTCGGGCCTCGGGCGGCGCGACTTCGCGAACATGGCGCTGTGCGTGGCGCTCCCCGCGCTCGACGACGTCGTGCAGAGCTGGGGGCTCGCCGAGCTTTTTTTGCCGGATCTCCTCGGCAAAGCGGGCCTCGGGGCCTTCGCGGCGACGCGGGTGATCCATGCGGGGCCGACCGGGGTGCTCGAGCTCGTCGGGGTCGCCGAGTCGCTCTTCCAGACGCGCACCGTAGAGCGATGTCTGCTGCTCGGCGTCGACTCCTATCTCGACGACGGGCGGCTCGCGCTCCTCGACAGTCACTATCGGATCCGGAGCCGGCGGAACGTGGACGGGTTCCTTCCGGGCGAGGGCGCCGCCGCGGTGGTGATCGAGCCGAAGTCGATCGCCAAGGCGCGCGGCACCGCGGTGCTCGCAACGATCTCTTCGCTCGCGTTCGCCCGGGAGCCACGCACGGCCCTCGGCGAGCGGCAGAGCTCCGGGGCCGGCCTCTGCGAGGCGCTGAACGGGCTCTTCGCGGCGGGCGGAGGCGCGGCGAGCTCGGTGCTCTGCGATCTCAACGGCGAGAGCTACAAGGCGTACGAGTGGGGGCTCGCGCTGGCGCGGATGGGCGAGCGCCTCGCCTCGGTGCGGAGGCTCGTCCACCCGGCCGACTGCCATGGCGAGATCGGGGCCGCGACCGCGGGATCCTTGATCGCTTGCGCTGCGATGAGCTTCCAGCGAGGGTATGCGGTCGGGCCCGAGGCGACGCTGTTCTGCGGCTCGGACGAGGGCCTCCGCGCGGCGGCCCGCCTCACCCGCTGACGACGACGCGATGGAGGATCAAGGCCCATGCCCGCGACCGTGAATGTGAACATGAGGACGGTGGTCCACGCCTCGAGCAGCGGGATCGCCACGGGCTTTCCCGACGTGTGCCTCACGCCGGCCCCGCCTGCGCCGCCGATCCCGATCCCCTACCCCAACATCGCTCAGTCGAGCGACACCGCGAGCGGGAGCTCGGACACCAAGATCGACGGCAACCCGATCATGCTCCAAGGGTCGAGCTTCTCGACCAGCACCGGGGACGAGGCGGGCTCGGCCGGAGGCGTCGCCTCCCTGACCACCAAGGGCAAGGCGGAGTTCATCCTCTATTCGTTCGACGTCAAGGTGGAGGGCAAGGGCGTCCCGCGCCTCGGCGACATGATGGTGCAGAACAAGATGAGCGCGCCGAACACGCCCCCGATGCCCGAGGTGCAGCCCCCGACGGTGGCGGTGGTGCTGGATCAAGAGAGCGAGCAGGACGCGGATCAAGCGATCGAGTCGATCGAGATCCTCGACGACTGAAGGATCTTTGGAGCACGCTGATGGCAAACATTCTTCAGTGGGTCAACCTCACCCGGGACAACAAGTTCGTCGGCGACGGGGCGACGTCGGTAGGGCGGCTCGGGCCGGTGCGAGTGAAGGTCAAGTTCGCCAAGGCGACGCCGGTGACGTTCAACGTGCGCGTGGTGACGGTGAGCGCGCCGAGCACGTACACGCCGACGGAGCTCGCGCGGAACAAGAACTTCAAGATCCGACACTCCCGCACGCACACCACCATGAGCAAGCCGGAGATCAGGATCCAGGACGACGTGTCCCTGCCAGCGGTCGGCGGCAACACCTACAAGGTCGAGGCCAAGCACAACGGCGTTGTCAAAGAGACGAAGGTCGTCGAGACGCGGCGCAAGATCTACTATCAACCTGTCGCGATGGCGGGGATCACCGTCCCGGCGATGGGGCCGACGCAGGACTATTACAAGACGTTGTTCCTGCTGCTCAAGGAGCAGGGCGGGAACGGGAGCATCCCTTTCAAGGAGAACGTCAATGTCGATGATTGGGCCACCGGCCGACTGCCGCTGATCCAGGCGGTGAAGGCGGCCTACACCATCGACAACTTCGCGCCCTGGGCCTTCACGGTGGCCTTCGTGAACATGATCGGGGGCCAGGCCGAGCGGGAGTATCTGCCGACGGTGGCGGCGGGCGCGGCGTCGTTCAACCTGCGCCCGCGCATCTTCCGCTGGGGGACCGATACGCTCACCTTCACGCTGCCCGGGGGCGACTACCTCTGGTGGGGGATGGACCCCACCGACGACGCGGCCAACGGGGGTAGAGGGATCTGGCTCGTCACCAATTCGTGCGTGTTCGTCGAGGATAACGGCGTGACCCACGACATCCCCGACATCAACGTCACCATCGACACCACCCAGAAGCGGACCGCGCTCGGCGGCTACAACACGCTCAAGATCGTGATCCCCAAGCAGGCACGCAATTTCTGGAGCGGGAAGACGGGCAGGATCTGGATCAAGCTCCTGGTCGTCGACGGGTTCGCCGGCGGCTACTCCGAGCCGAACATCAACATCATCACCGTGGCCAAGCGAGCCTGGTGGCGGGACAACAGCGACCCCAAGCGCCTTCAGGTCCTCAACCACGAGATGGGGCACAAGTACGGGATGGTGCCCGAAGGGCAAGGCATCAGCCTGGACGCGGGCGCCGACCTCTACGGCAGCACCAACGTCAACGACGCCGCCGGGAACAAGATCGATCAGAAGGGGCACCAGGGCCCGCACTGCGGCAAAGGGGTCACCTACACGCCGGCCGACCCCAACCCGTGGGAGGGCACGCCCGCGTGCGTGATGTTCGGCGCCACGTCCTGCTACAACGCCGCTGCGGGCACGCACCTCGCCACCACGACCACCTTCTGCGCCGCGTGCGAGAAGCAGGTGAAGAAGCTCGACCTCGACGGGCGCGGGCTCTCGGGGTTCATCAACTCCGTGACCAGCTACTGATCGTCATGGCGCACGTCATCAATCGCCAGGGCGACTTCAGCAAGGTCGGGCCGCTCTTCCGGAGCAACGAGTGCACGCCGAAGATCGATGGGCCGAACTTCGAGGGGCTGCTGATCAACATGCCTGAAGAGGTGGTGTTCGACGGGGCGGGCACGCTCGCTCACGCCGGAGGGCGGCTCGTGCTCTGCGGGGCGTACCGGTTCAAGTCGAGCCTGCTCAACCTGCGAGGGCGCTTCATCGATCGGATCCTGTTCGTGGCGGTGAACGCCAAGACGCACCACGCCTCTGCCGGGAAGATGGAGTCGGTGCCCAACCGGATCCCCAGCGGGGACCCTGACGACGGGCTCGACCCGGACATGCTCACCGGCGGCGTCTTCAACCCCGATCTCGGCGCCCTGCTGCACCTCCCCGCCGAGGCCGCGGACTACATCGTTTACGCGACGCTCGGCCCCTTCCGGTCGAACCCGCTGACGGTCCGGGTCCGGCCACGAAAGAAGCCGTGATGGACGAGATCCGCTATCCCAGCACCCGGAAGACGCCGGCCACGCCGACGGCACCGGAGAATTTCACCGGCGTGCGGTTAGCCTCGCCCGCCTCGCTCGGTTACCGCGGGCGGATGATCCTCAGCGGCGTTTACACGCTGCCCGAGGAGGAGGCCGCGCGGATCGACGAGCAGCTCCATCGCGCCCTCGTGGCGGTGGTGACCATCGGCGGCTCGGAGGCGGTGTGGAACCCCTTCCGCGAGGCAGTGTTGTTTGGCGACGACGAGGAGCGACCCGGGTGGATGCGCCGGGGTTACTTTCACTTCGACGCCTTCCCCGATCGCGTCGAGCTCTTCCCGGGCGAGTATTACGCGATGGTCTCGCTCGGGCGGTTCCTCTCCAACTCGATCCGGATCCGGGTGCGTTAGCCAAGAGCGGCTTACAGACCGACTTGGTGCGATCTCCCATCTCCCATCTCCCCTCCCCCCGTTCCCCTCCCCCCGTCCCCCTCCCCCGTCCCCCGTCCTCGTGCGCCTCTCCCGTGCGCGTGCGCGTGCGCGCTCCGGCTCCGGCTCCGGCTCCACCCTTGTGTGCATGAAGGCGTGGCCC
>Ga0105048_10000161_pt1 | contig 90042 bp, 76 predicted proteins | sample MAT05_FD_78382 | JGI IMG/M metagenome (GOLD analysis project Ga0105048, IMG submission 78382) | Freshwater microbial communities from Lake Fryxell liftoff mats and glacier meltwater in Antarctica - MAT-05 | ecosystem: Environmental > Aquatic > Freshwater > Ice > Liftoff microbial mat | place...
CGACGACCCCGCCCGCGATCGCTACACCTGGTTCGCCCAAACCATCCAGATGGCGATCAACTCCCTAACTCTGTCAAAGACCGACCGATCGTTCCTGCGGACCACGACGAGCCCCTGCTGCGCGAACACTTCAATACCCATACCGACCTGGCGCTTCACTTCGACCAACTCGCCGAACTCTACCAACCCATCTATTACAACCAACTGGCCCACCAGCTCCGCGAGGCCAACACCGCTGCCACCGAGGCTGCGGGACTTCCGGAAGGTCGGACCGAGGAAAGTCTGTGGATCTTCGATCGGGCGGTAGGGGCCATCGAAGAGCTACCCCATTGGACCCGGCCCCGCCGCTTCGCGTCGCCAAGGGTTCAGTGGAATCCCTACCGGGAGGATGACGCGCGGGCCTTTGGAGCACTCGTGGAACAGTCGCCCCGCTTCCAGTCGTGGAAACTGGCCTGGGAAACCAGCGTGGGCGACCTGAACATGGTCACTTTCAAGAGTGAAGGCGGCCCCGGTCAAGAGGGCGAAGCCTGGGTCTGGGCCCTGCCAGTGCCCCAGGACCTCGTCCACCGACTGTTCTCCGTTCCGCTTCTCCGAGGCATCGTTGCCTTGGACGAGCCTCCTTCGACGCGTCTCTCGGCGCCATGGCTCTGGAGGGCGATGGTGCAGTCCGCCGACTTCCCCGCTCTGCGACCCGCGCCCAACAGGTGGAGGCCCGGCGCCAGACCACCGCGGGGGCCTATGCCGATTTTGTCGCTTCACTCCAGACCGAGGGGGAACGCCGATCCCCACCCAGCCGAGCCGAGGCTTGGGATCAGTACACGCTCGCCCGCCAACGATCCGTTCGACTCGAGGAAGCCACCGGCAATTTTCTACTCACCGGCCCCACCCTCACTCGTGAACACCGAGATCGCCTTGGCCCGGACGTGCGGGCGGACATGGAAGCGGCCCAGAATGAGGCCGACTGGGAAATGCGACGAGCCACCACCCTCGACCGGGCCGTGGTCCGCCAAAGCACACTTCCCCTGCTCCAGCGCGCCGCGGACGAACACATCGCCGGCATGCCCTACCTCGGCTACGCCCTCCGCAATATCGACACGTTCACCCGGGCGATTGCCCCGGTTTCCACCCGGGAACGCCGGCTTCAAACCGCCGCTCTCACTCTCGAACTGCTGGATCCCTTTGTCGAAATCCTGGGCGAATCTCACAGCATCGGCACCTACGAGACGGAGGCTTATTTTTACCTGGCCCAGACCCAAGGTTCGCTGACGGAACTGCTCGCACAGGAACCCATCCATCCCGCGGGCACCACGCCTCCTTTCGAATCCCATTCCCGTGGCATCCAATGGTCGACCGAGGCGGGGCGCGATGCCGCCAGCGACGCCGTGTCCGACCGCAGCGACCGCATCCAGACCGTCCTCGATAACCTCGAAGGCCACCTGACGGAGTATCGATGGCGCCTCTCCATTGCCGGCAGCAGGAGCGAGAAGAAACTCTTCAGCCACGTCATCGGCCATTCCGCCGTGGAAGGCAGCGAACTCATCCAGGAACGCAACACCTCGGCTCATGCCGCCGACCCCGACGCCGAACCGGAACCCGACTACATCGACCTGGGCGGCGGGCTGCGTGTCCGCATCGCCCGCATCCACCAGGACTTCACCTACCTGCCCGGTTACGGTGACACGGTCCGGGCCCGCAATCCGGAGACGAGCCAATTCGCCCGCTACGTCGAAGGCGAGGTCTACCTCGGCGTCACTACCTCCAGTTCCAGCGACCTCGAGAGCCACACCGCCGCCGCGGTTGAAGACCCCGATGGCACCCCGCCCGTCGAGGCCGGCGCCAGCACCGCCGCCCTGGTCGATATCGAAGTCCTCCACGGCGACCGAGTCCTATCCCAGTTCACCATCCACGCCCACCAGATGGGCGGCGGACGATCCGAACTCAACTGGCTCGCCACCTTGGTCCAGCAAAAAGCGGTAGCCGACCACTGGGCGGCCATGGGCGCCGTGCTGGAGGGTTACGGGAATCTCCTGCTCACCATCGCCTCCTTCTACCCACCCATCGGCATCGGTCTCGCAGCCCTCGAACTCCTCAGTTTCTGAAACGAAATTCGGAACAACCCTGAGTTCCGCGCGCAACTGGAGCAACTGATCAACGAACCGGTCGAAACCCTCACCCACTTCGCCAGTGCGATGTCCGAGCACTTCTCCATGAGCGGGTTGTTCGACATCGCGATGAACGGTCATTTCGATGTCCCCGCGTTCGCGCAACGCAGTCCGAGCGCCCGCTACAACCCCCGCCGAGGTTCCGCCCATGCCTTCCTCCTCCACACCCGTGTTTTGCAGCAGCCTCAAACGCCGGGACCGGGTCCGCACCACCCTCGACCCGGGCGGCCTGCCCCGACTCAATGGCATCGACTACCTGTGGTCATCGCCGTCGACCGCACCGGCGGACTGCCTCTCGACCCCGACTTTCGCGCCAGCCTGCTGGCCCATCTGGAGACCTATCGCATGGCCAGCTACGACCTCGACCTCCGGGAACCCGTCCACGTGCCCCTCGACATCGGACTCGAGCTTTGCCTCTACCCCAACGCGAACCGCACGCAGGTCCATCGTGAACTTCACGAACGCCTCGGCAGCGCTCCTTCCGGTCTGTTCCATCCGGACCGACTGACCTTTGGCCAGCGGATCTACAGCAGTCAGATCATCGCCCAGAGCAGCGCCGTGGCCGGAGTCCACAGCGTGTCCGTCATCCGGTTTCATCGGTTCCGCCAAACTCCCGGCACCGAACTCGAAGACGGTTTCCTCGAGGTCCAGGGCCTCGAATTGCCGCAGCTGGCCAATCACCCGTCCTTCCCCGAACGCGGCAGGATCGAATTCATTCTGAAAGGAGGTTCGTGATGAACTCCGACCCCGGCACGCCGCCCTGTCATTGCGCCACCGGCATCGACGCCGCCCCCACCCAACTCACCGGACCGCTCGGCACCGAGAATCCCCCCGGCCGCTCCCGCCGGGAAAGCCGTGCTTGAAGTCGCCGGCATCGAAACCATCTCACGCTCCGCGTTCGCGCTCTCCGGCAAGTCCTCCATCGTCACCGCCGACGCCACGAAACTGACTCCCTTCCGCGAGACCGTCCGATCCCTCACTGTGCTCGTGGGCAGCGTCGAAATGGAACTCGTGGAAGAACTCGATCCCACCCCCCTTGAAGGCGATGAGATCCGTTTCCCATCGACGCTCCCTGCCCTTCCGGAAGGTCGCGTCGTGTCCCTAGAAGGCACCGTCGCGTCCACCGGAGAAGGGTATTCCAAGCGGCTGACTGTGAAGTCCTGTCTCGCCAGCACCACCGAGGACGCCTGGCTCGTCGCATTCCAGGAGCCCCTGGACTCCACCGTCGAGCGGGCTACCGCCTGGTTCCGTGGCAATCTGGTTCTCGCCACCCACGGTCGTTCCTGTGTTGAAACCCTCGGCCACGGCGTTGGCCGCCAGAAATGGCCCGAGTTCTCACTGTCCCATCATCCCCTCACCTACCTCGCCACGGCGACCCACCCTCGCGGAATTGCGAACACCCTCGCCGTCTCCGTCGAAGGCGTTCTCTGGCAAGCCGTCGATGATTTCTACGGGAAGGGCCCCGAGGATGCTATCTACACGGTCCGGCACGGCGACGACGGCATCGCCCGGATTCGCTTTGGCGACGGCGTCACGGGCCGCCGACTCCCCACCGGCGTCAACAACCTGAAGGCCGTGTACCGGGCCGATCTCGGCGCGGCCGGCAACCTCGCTCCCGAAAGCATTCGCATGCTGATGACCCGGCCCCTGGGCCTGAAGGAGGTCCATCAACCCCTCCCCGCCAGCGGCGGCGAAGACCCTGAGATACGCGACGACGCCCGACTCAATGCCCCGCTCCCCATCAAGGCTCTCGACCGACTCGTCTCGTTGTCCGATCACGCCGATTTGGCCCGCGCTTACGCCGGCATCGCCAAAGCCGCCAGGGCCTGGGGCAGGTCCGGCATTCAGCAGGGGATCCTCCTCACCATCGCCGGCGTGGACGGGGCGGAGGTCGTTGATGACTCCGACCTAGGCATGAAGTTTCGCGAATCGATCGAACTCTACCGTGACCCAACGGTGCCGTTCGAAATCATCAATCACGAGCCCCTCCCTTTCTTCATCGCCGCCAAGCTGCACTACGACCAGCGGCATGATCCCGAGGCCTTGCGAGCCACCGCCTCGAATCGCCTCGTCGAGAGGTTCAGCTTCGCGAGCATGCAGCTCGGCGAGGCGGTCACGGCCAGCTCCATCATCAGCCTGCTCCAGGACATTCCCGGCATCATTGGGGTCGATCTCGACCACCTCCATCTCAGTTCGGCCGCTGCCTCCCGACAATCCCACCTGTCGGCCCGCTCGGGTCACATCGACCGCCACGGAACACGGTTCCCCGCCCAATTGCTCACCCTGGATGCCAACGGCTGGGTGCTCACCCTCGTTCCTGCCGGCTTGGCCAACCCCTGATTCCTCCCGCCATGTACTGGACCCGAGAACGCCTGCTCCAAACCCTTCCCTCCATCTACCGGCAGCGCGACGCCGAGGTCGCCAGCCGCGAAGGTCTGTCGGAAGGCCCCCTGACCGCCCTGCTCGGCGTGCGTGCCCAACCCATAGGCGACGTCGAAGCCAACATCGAGCAGGTCTACGACAACTGGTTCGTTGAAACCTGCGAACCCTGGGTTCTGCCCTACCTCGCCGCCTTGTTGGGCGTCGACCGCCTCCCGTCCGCCTACGGTTCCGTTCACACACCCAGGGCCTACCTCGCCAACCTGCTCTCCTACCGTCGGCCTCCACTTCTGGCCCTAGACCGCCTTCGCACCCCCTGATGCCACGGGCGCACCCATCAGGCCACCCGCCCCGTTCGCCATCGAATCCCGCCCCCAATCCTTCCCCGTCGCCGAGGGGGACCCCGTCCCCCAACGGAGGTGCCCCCGTGGTCCTCCCCATCCGATTGGCCCTCGATCCCACTCTTGGCCAACTGGCGTTTGCGCCGGGACGGGAACCCGCTTCGCTCCGGGCCGTCTTCGCCACCGGGTTCACCATGGCCATGGGCGGCGGCCCCTACGACCCGTACCCAGAGACACCTGCCTCGCTCGATCAGACCATCACCTGGCAGATCGGTGTCTCGCGCCTCCACCGGCCGGTCGCCGGTGAGATCGTCGGCTCACTTCCCGAGGCCATCGCCCTCTGGAACGTCCAACCACCGGGAACCCGGGGCGTGATCTGCATTCTCGACAGCCAGCGCTACTCCGGCGATCTCGTCGGCGCCGGACGCGTCGAGATACCCGCCGGCAGCCACCTGACCCTCATCGCCGCGTCCTGGCCAGCGGTCGAAACCGATCCCGGCGTGTTCGAACGGCCCGTCGGCACCGTGTCCCCCGGACTTCTCCAACCCTACCTGCTCGGCTCCCTTGAGATCGCCGGCACCGCGCCGGCTGACGACGATAATCCGGGCGCGTTCACCCTCCAGGGGCTGCAGATCGAGCAGGAACTCAGGATCGCCCCGGGCAACCTTGGGCAACCGGCCCTGCTTCCACGGGAAGGCATTCACCATCACTTCGCCCGGCTCGCCCTCCTGTCCTTCGACGGCACCTCGTGGTCGGTGATCAGCGATTGCCGAAAACTCTTTCCCCCCATCACCCAACCCAGGGATTGCAATCTCAAGCTCCACAACAAACACCTGCACGGCAAAGGCGTCGTGTGCGGTCTTGCCGTTCATTGCGGGGGTGCCGATGCCGTCATGGTCCTCCCCGGGCACGCCATCGATTGCGAAGGCACCGACATTCTCGTCCACTCAGTAACCTCCGTCCCCGTCATCGCCCAAGCCGTCGAACAGGGTCTGCTCAACCCCGTCGGGAACGGGGACGTGCTTCTCACCCTCCAGGCCGGCACCGACGAATCTCCCGTCTTCGGCCTCCGCGCGGCTCCTGAGCACCCCGATGACCTGAAGGGCGTGCTCGAGCATATCCTGGAAGGCACTCTGTGGTGGGACTTCTACCACGACTGCCTCAAGCCCCTCGTCGATTTCCTTCGTGAGAAACTGGTCGACGACGATTCCGCGGCGTCGGGCGCCCTGGTGTCCACCCAGAAGACCCGTCTCGTCACACTGGCCAACCTGCTCGCCCATCAACGTCCGCTGTCTCCGAGTCGCCGGCTCTGGCTCTCCCTGGAGCAGCACGCTCTGCTCAAGGAGCTTTACGACGGTCTCGTCGCCTTCGCCGGCTCAAGCCACACCGTGTGCGATGGGAACCGGGAGTTTCCGCCATTCCCCGCGTTTCCCTTCGAAACCCGGCCGATCAAGACGGCCTTCGCTGGCCGACGACTCCATGGGATCAAGATGACTCCCGACGGCCGGCGGGCTCTGGCGTGGAGCCAGGACGAACCCGGACGCCTGTTCGTCCTCGATGCGGAAACCGCTGTTTTCCTCGAAGCCATCGACCTCCCCAATGCTGCCGCCAGCACCGTTCGCGATGTCACCTTCCCGGTTACCGAGGCCGGGCCCCAGGTGCTCGTCCTGGCCACGGCCGGCACCACCACCCAGATCCACTTTCTGCAGGCCACCGACCTCAAACCGTCCCAACTCCCCGTCCAACTCGCCGGCGGCCAGCTTGCCCGCGCTGAAATGCACCCCCTTAGGCCGACCGTTCTCATCGCGGTCGAACCTGGCTTGGGCGTTCACTTCTTCGACCTCAACAAGCTCGACTCCGGGTCGATGCCACAACCCGAATGGAATTCGAGTTTCACCAACTCCGCTCCGCTGCAGAACGCCCTGGCCGTCGAAGCCATGATCGCTTTCACCCAGGCGAACAAGCCCAAGGAATGGCTGGAGTCCACGCGCAACCAGTTCGCCCGTGCCAAATCCTTCGGCCGGCTTGGTGCCGATAAAACAATCCAGGAACTCCGCAAACCGGCAGGAACAGCGTCGGCCAGAAGCGGAGCACTGAACATTCTCGAGCAACCCTCCGAGCGGGTGGTGACCGATTTGTCCAACGCAGGCATCCAAGTGAACCGCATCGCGGACTACCAGGATCTGTTGGCCGAAGGAAAACCCCTCCCCCGTTGATCCACCCTGCCCGCCGCATTGAAGCCCGGGGACCGGGTGGAGATCTTCACCCGGGGCAACCAGGTGATGTACTACCGTAAGTTGACGGCCGACACGGACCAACCGGCCGGTTCCTCCGCCCCCGCCGAAACACCCGACACCACTCCGACGTCACCCTCCGAATCCGCGGACTGGCTTCAACCGCTTCACGACCTTCAATCCGAGATCAGCCTGCTTAAGGCCAAAAACCAAACCCTCGTCACGGAGAGCAATGCCGAGTTGGCCCGCAATCAGGAGGCCTTGGCTCAACTCAAAAAAGAAAACGAAAAACTTCGCGCGACGTTCCAGCGGGAGATCCAGGAGGTCCGGACCACGACCGCCAAGGATCGGGACGCTCTCACGCGCCTGGAAACCGAATGGAAGCAACTCGCGGTGACCCATCCGCGTCCCCCGATGAGCGACGTCACCGACGTCACCCGCCCCGACCCTGTCCGGCCAAGCAAGCGGGCCAAGCCCGGGACGGATTCACCGAAGTAGGCCCGGAACACAACTCAGGCTTTCGACATCCAACCAGGGGTCGCAACTCGCGGCCTGCGGCCTCATGGGAGTGGGCCCCTACCCCACATGGCTGGTGGGTCACCTGCCTGCCTTCCCCGGAGCATCTGAGACTTCACCACGCACCCGCGCTTCACGTCTGTAGTGTGGCGTCTATCCCGGGGTTTGGGGACATTCGGACCCATGTCCACGCTCGAGGCATACGCGGTCCCCAAAGGGTTGAAATCGTTCGACCTGGCGGGCCACATCATCGCCATCACCGGAGGCGGCGGAGAACTGTGTGGCGTGATGGCTCAAGCCCTCGGCGAGATGGGGGTGCGCGTGGCGGTCATGGACCTGAGTCTCGAGAAGGCTGAGACACGGGCCGCGCGGATCCGGGATGCCGGGGGTGAGGCCTTGGCCCTGAAGTGCGACGTCACCGATGCCACCGAGGTGGGTGCGTGTTACGAGGCGGTTTGCCAGCGCTGGGCACCACCCGATCTGCTGATCAATGGCGCCGGAGGTAACGACCCGCGCGGCAGCACCGGCGGTTCCTTCCATCCCACCGCGGAAACGGAACCCACTGCACCGTCGTTCTTCGATCTGGATCCCGCCGGATTCCGCCAGGTCTTCGATCTCAACTTCCTGGGAACGTTCGTCGTCTGCCGGGCCTTCGCCCGGGGCATGGTCGACAGAAAAGCCGGCGCCATCGTCAATATCTCATCGATGAGCGCCCTCACCCCGTTGACCAAAGTCGCGGCGTACTCGGCCGCCAAGGCAGCGGTCGCGAACTTCACCCGCTGGCTGGCGGTCCACTTCGCGCCTACCGGCGTCCGGGTGAACGCGCTGGCGCCGGGCTTCTTTCTGACCGAACAACTCCGCTTCCTACATCTCGATCCGAAGACCGGCGAACTCCTCCCGAGGGCGAAACAGGTCATCGCTCACACGCCGATGGGCCGGTACGGCGACCCGGACGACCTGATTGGCACCGTGGTCTGGCTGTTGTCGGACGCGTCCCGCTTCGTCACGGGCGTGGTGGTGCCCGTGGACGGCGGATTCTCCTCCTACTCGATTTGAACCCTATGAACTCCCGCGAACGCGTGCTTGCCCACCTGGATGGTCGACCGATCGACCGCTTGCCGTTCATGGCCATCACGATGCAACTGGCGTCCGACGTCCTCGGCGCCCGCTACCTCGACTACGAAACCGATCATCGGATCCTCGCCGAGGGCCAGATCCGCGTCGCGGAGAAATTCGGCCTCGATTACGTCAACACCATGTCCGATCCGGCTCGGGAAGCCGTCGATTGCGGCGCCACCGCAGAGTTCTTCGAACACCAACCGGCGGCGTTCGACGACACCGCGTCCCTGTTGGCCGACAAATTGACGCTCGCCACTCTTCGAGTCCCCGATCCCTTGTCCGCGCCACGCATGCGCAACGGCATCGAGGCCGTCGGGTTGCTCAAGGGACGGGTGGGTCGGGATCTCGTGGTGGAGGGCTGGATCGAGGGTCCCTGTGCCGAGGCGGTGGACCTTCGCGGCCGACCCGCTTGATGCTGGATTTCTACGACGATCCGGCGTTCGTCAAGGACCTCTTCGCCTTCTGCGTCGACTTCGGCCTTCAGTTCGCCAAGGCCCAGATCGCGGCGGGGGCGGATCTGATCGGAATCGGCGACGCCGCCGCCTCCCTCATCGGGCCGGACCTCTACGAGACCCTCGTGTGGCCCTATGAGAAGCAATTGATCGACGGCATCCACGCCCTCGGCGGCCGGACCCAGCTCCATATCTGTGGTAACACACGCTTCGCCGCCTCCGGCATGGGGCGCCTGGGTTGCGCGGTCGTCGATCTGGACTTCCTGACACCGGTGGCGGAAGGACGCGAAAAGATGGGTCCCGACCAAATCATTCTCGGAAATATCGATCCGGTGGCCATCCTGCGAAACGGAACACCCGAGGGCGTGATTCGGTCCGTGGCAGACTGTCATCGCGCCGCTGGCTCGCGCTTCATCGTCGGGGCCGGCTGCGAAGTCCCGCGGGACACCCCACCGGAAAACCTCCTGGCCATGCGCGACTACGCGCGCGGGCACAGCGCCTGAACACGGACTCTCCTCTCACTCGCCAGCGATGCGCACCGGCATACGGCGAGAACCCCATTGACCTGGCATCGCGTCAAACTGCCCTGCAATCGGCCCATCGCAGGCACCACAACGCCCTGCCTTTAAGTTCCATTGGGTCACTTCGTAGCCGTCGCGCTGGACCACGCATTCACCGCACTTCGGGCAGTAGGTGCTGGCTCCGCCCAGGTCGCGCACATTGCCGGTGTAAACGTAGCGAAGCCCTTTCGAGAGGGCGATATGCCGCGCTCTCAGCAACGTCGCCGCAGGCGTCGGCGGATGGTCGAGCATCTTAGAATCGGGATGAAAAGCCGTGAAATGCCACGGAACATCGACGCCCAGGTTCTCCGCCACCCACTCGGCCGCCCAGTGCAATCCCAGGTCGTCGTCGTTCTCGCCGGGAATGAGCAACGAGGTGACCTCCAGCCATACCGACGTCTCCCGCCGAAGATAGCGAAGGGTCTCCAGCACCGGCTCCAGTTCCGCCAGACAATGCCGGCGATAGAACGAAGCGGTGAATCCCTTCAGGTCGACGTTCGCCGCATCGATGTGCCGGTAGAAATCGGGTCGCGACTCCGCCGTCATGTATCCGGCGGTCACCGCCACCGATCGGACCCCGAATTCACGGCAAGCATCCGCCACATCCATCGCGTACTCGGCGAAAATCACCGGATCATTGTAGGTGAACGCGACCGACCGGCAGCCGAGCCGCACCGCGGCCCTCGCGATCCCCTCCGGCGAGGCCTCGTCCGTCAACCGGTTCGCGGCCCGGGCTTTGCTGATGTTCCAATTCTGACAGAAGCGGCATCCCAGATTGCATCCCGCTGTGCCGAATGAGAGCACGCTTGTGCCCGGGTGAAAGTGGTTCAGCGGCTTCTTCTCGATCGGATCGACGCAAAACCCGCTGCTGCGCCCGTACGTCGTGAGAACGATCTGGTCGTCCACGCGCCGACGAACATAGCAGAATCCCTGCTGACCGTCTTGAAGCTGGCAATGCCTTGGGCAAAGCCGGCATTCGATGCGCCCATCGGGGGCGAACGTCCACCAACGTCCCGGGTGCCGGGACTCCTCGGGTGACGGGTTCATAAGCCTGGCCGTTCGTGATGCCTATCTTCCAGAAACTTGGTCACGGTGAAGCGCCAAAGCCGCACGGACTCGGATGCGCCAATGCCTCCCTTGCGCCGGACGAGCGACATCTGTTCAGCCACCGAATCGATCCCCTCAATGTCCGGCAACAAGGCGCCACGCCGCCCGTCGGCGGTCTCAAGCACCACGCCGTAACGCCGGGCATCCAGTGCCAACGGAGAATCCACCTCCTCCAAAGCGCCCAGCACACTGACCTCAAACCGGAGGCGTGGCAGTAGATCGGCGGTTACCGGACGAAACCGAGAATCTCCGAAGGCGGCGTCCCGGGCCAGATTCCAGGTCTCGACCGCGGTGTTGACGTAACGCGGCTTCAAGTCGCCCACACATCCCCGAAGTTCGCCATCCGCGTCACGCAAGGTGACGAACACGGCGCGCCGTTCCGCCATGATCCCGGAAGCCTCAAACTCCGGAATCCCTCCCACGCCCCGCAATGCCGCCTCCACCGAACGCCGGGCAATCCCGGGCAGTGGTTCTCCCGCCCCATCGCGAGACTCCGTCGATGGATGAGCCACGTTCGCGGACTCGCGGCCCCTTTCCACCGGTTCGGGATCCCCATACAGAATGGCGACGCCGTAGCCGACCCCGAACGGACCTTGATAACTCAGAACCTCGTGACCCCGGGCGTCCCAGCCCACCGCCGAAGCTGCCACCAACGTTGAGTCCACCGCATCTTCGCCGGCCAAGTCCTGCAGGACCGGATCCAGGTCGCAAAGCCCGTTGAGGTCCCCGGCCTCCAGGCAATCGATCAAGGCATGATCAAACTCAACGGCTCGCGGATGAAAACCCGAAGGAGCTCCCGGCTGGAGCCGATGGCTCATATCCCCGCTGGCAATCACGGCGATGGACGAGCCACCCCGGCGTGCCGCCTCGGCGATGGCGGCTCCCATCTCCGCCCGATCCGTTGAGCCCGGGTCATTCAATCCCACCACCACGGTCGGACCGTTCCACCCGGCGTGGGCCAAGTGCCACAACGGAACAACGGCGCCATGATCAAGCGGGGCGGCCTCTAGCCATTCCATAACCACCCCCCGGCAGGTGGCGGCCTGCTCGATGCAACGAGCCAAACTCCCCGCGGCGGGCAAATCCACGGCCAGATACGGCGCACCAAATGCCGCCAGTGAACCCCGAATCCGCGTCCCTGATCGAAGGGTAAATGCCTCGCCCCGCCGCGGAGCATGGGGCGAAATCAAGACCACGACTTCGGGTTTGGCACGGACCATCCGGCGAGCCACTTCGGACATGGCTTCCACGGACGCCGCCACCGCCCTGCCCCGTCCCCCCGCTACTCCAGGTACCAGAACGGGAGCGTGAGGCATCAGCGCGGCCATCACCACCTGGCCTTTGGATTTCACAACTCAGCCGGGGTCCTCACGAAGTTCCCTGGATCGACTTCCAGACTTCGCCACCCGGTAACCCTATGAACCACAAAACACGCTTCCCGGAAAGTCCCCTGGGACGAAACTACAACCCGGGTGCCGCGGCCAATTCCTCCGCCGGCAGGATTCTCAGTAGGGCGGGACGCGACGCCTGCCCGTCGTCGGCGCGCGCCCGAAGGTGGAACGTGTGAACTCCAGGACGCGCGATCCTCGAAGCCGTGATGAAGAACTCCCGCTCGGTCTGCCCCTCGACAATCAGCAACCCGTTGAGCCCGATGTTGTCCACATACACGCCGTGGGGGAGGTTCCGACCGGAATCCTCGTTGCCCAATTCGATGCGACCCGTGAAATCGTGGCGGACCGCCCTCACCCGGGCCGTAATGGTCTGGCCCGGACGCACGGCAAACTCCAGCGGTTGCCCCGGGATTTCCTTCACGAAGGAGCGATCGGTCGACGGCAGGATCTCCACGGTAATCTTGGCACGTGGTCCCAGTTGAAGGTCGCCTAGCGTCCCCAATTCATGCGTGACGCTCCGGCCGGACACCGAGGCGGTTGCGGTCACTTTTACAGCCTTGTCCGCGGCTTCATCCGGCGCCACCGCGTCCGCAGCAGCATGGAGGACGCCGACAGCGGAGATCTGGCCGGCTTCGATCTCAATGGGTCCGCTCGCGGTGAATCCTGCCGGCAGCGAGGCGATGTCGATGCGGATCGGTCCTTCAAAGCCTTCGTGTCGTTCAGCCTTGAAGGTGATCTCTCGGCCGCTGCCCGGACTCACCTTCATGCCCGTCCCCGACATCGTGACCTTGAAGTCCGGTCGCGGCGGCCGAATGGAGAGGGTGTAGGGATAACCCAGGTCCGCACCAAATCCGCGGACGTCGGTCACCCGCACGAGGTATTCGCCACTGGTGGGTGCCATGAGGATCAGCATCGAGTCGGTTCCCCCGCGTCGGGTGGAATCGTCGTCGTTCACGTAGTTCAACCGGAAGACCGGAAGCCCATTGGGGGCCGGATCGGAACCGGCGGGCAGCGGCGCGACCACATAGGTCGGCTGGCCCAGGGCATGCGCGAGCGCCGTGGTGCCGAAGTAGGTCTCACGACGACCTTCCCCCGGATAGACCTTGAACCCCGAATCGGGACCACGGGGATAAAGCCACAAGCGGACCACCTCGCCATTGGCGTACAGATACTCGTTAAGTTCCATCTCCGCCCAATTGTGCAGCCGGAAATCATCCGCGGTGTCCGAGTCCTTGCCGCGGAAGGTGAACCAGGAATCCCGGGTGGCCTGAAGGACCACCTGCTCCACAGGCGCTCCATTCGCATCGAGCACTTCGATCTTCGAATCGAGTTTTGATTTCGCTCGCGCGGCGTGGATTTCGAGCAGAAGGGGCACGCCTTCCTCCGCGGTGAATCGATACAGGTCGCAGTCCCCTGGACGTCCGATGCTGCCGGCGATTTCCGCAGGCAGCGGAACGCGAACCGCTGTCTCCGGAGTCTCGTTGGGCTCGGCCTCCGCCGACACCGGCGGTGCAGTCGTTCCGGCGACACCAGCGACCACCGGTTTCACTTCGGGCAAGGTCTTCGGCGGTGTGGGCGATCGGCTGGCCGACACCGCCTCCGTCGAGCCGTTCAATCGCACCATCAGGAAGCGATCGACCCCCGGCATTCCAATCACCGCGGCGGCAACATCGGGCTGGGTCGGAAAGGCATGCAACAACTGAAGGTCCGGCACGCTCCACAGCTTCAGCGACCGATCGTCAGCGCTGGTAAGGAGAAACCGTCCGTCGGAACTTATCGCGAACGCGTGGATGGCGTTTTCATGGGCGAATCTTGAATGAACCACGGGGTTCAACGCGGGCGCATCGCGCGAGACCAACCGCCACAGGTGAATCCGCTTGTCCGCTCCCGCCGCGAGGATGTGGTCGCCGTCGGGAGTAAAGGCAACGGACATCAACTCACCCTGGGCTTGGTTCAAGGTGTCGAGGCGAAGTCCATCGGCCACCCGCCACAACTTGACGGTCTCGTCAGCGCTGGCCGAAGCGAGCACCTTCCCGGCCGGGTGCCACGCCAGATCAAAGATCGCCCCCTTGTGGACGTCGATGGTCCGCACCAACACCCCGTCGGCGACGTTCCAAATGCGGATGCTGCGATCATATCCGGCCGTCGCCAGCAACGTGCCATCCGGGGAGAACTCGGCGTCGTAGAGAATGTCCGTGTGGCCACCGAATTCCCGAAGAAGCTTGCCGGTTGAGGTCTCGAACAACTGCGCCACCCCGCGCAACCCGGTCACCCCGGTGGCCGCCACCACCTGGGCGCCGTCGGGCGAAAAACGCACGGCATTCACTTTGCCCGGGAGGCCCGTCACGCTCCGGAGAAGCGCCTGATGGGTGGTGTCCCAGACCTCGAACCCACCCGTCTTCGCCAACGCCAACTGCCGGCCTCCGCGCGAATACGCCGCCGCCGAGTACGGCGAGGGTTCCCGAGAGGGCGGAAGGATCGGAGTCACCAAATCCTGCAGAATCGAACGGTCGTTTTGAGGGCCCACTGCGCCCTGCTCGATCCATCGCCGCAGGGTTTCCAGATCCGACGCGGGAACCTGGGGTTCATCCTTGGGCGGCATCTTCGGCCGCACCTGTCCGGTCAGGGACTGAATGAGAAACGAGTCCCCCGGTTTCCCGGGGTGGATGGGATCCCTGTGATCCTCACCGCCATGCCTCAACTGCGCGAAGGTCTCCACCGACAATTTTCCTTCACGCTGCACGTCATCGTGGCAGCCCGAGCAGTAGGATCGCAGGATCGGCGCAATGTCCCGGCTGTAATCGACAGGGACGGTTTCCGCGGCACGGACCCCGTCGGGCATTCGGGCCAGGGTCAAAACCAGCAGGGCGAGAATCCAGGGTGGGCGGATGGGGAGCCACGACGGACAAGGATTCGCGGGTTGGGACCCTGAACCGTCGAACGAGGAAGACCGGGAGCGGCCCTCACCCCGGCCCTCTTCCGGAGGAAGAAGGGGAATGCGCTCCGCGGGTTTCGAACGGTTAGGTAGGACATTTTCCAGAGAGGGTCGCGATGGCGCAGACGATGGGGCTCCAAGAAGGAGTTGCGGGGGATACGCGACTCCCACTCCCGCCGGGAGAGGGTTGGGGTGAGGGGGTCGGTGAAGGTTCATGGCAAGGTGGCTCAGTGTTGGAAGAGGAACTCGCGCGTCGTGAGCAGGGACCAGTAGAGGTCCTCCGTCACTTCCCGCTTCTCCGCAGCCGACGCCGAGGTCAGCCAGGACTCGAATGGCTTCCGCTCATCCTCGGTCGGAGGCCGTCCCAAACAGCGGATCCAAGCATCCTCGACCACCCGGGCCGGCGGGGGGTCGGTGGCGAGAATCTGGGTCACGCGACTGTCCCGGGCGGCGAGTTTGTCGTTGATGGTGGAGCCGTTTGAGAGATGGAGCACCTGGATGAGGCTGGGCTGGTTGGAGCGTTCACATTCGCAGGTGATCTCACGCTGGTTCCTGCCGAAGGACCGGAGGAAATAGGATTTCACCGCCGCGTCCTTGAGCTGAATCGAGCGGGTTTCGTTGGTGTACTCGGCAGTTTTTTCGGTCGAACCATCGTTCAAAGCGATTTCGGTGAAACGATCCGGAACACCGGTGATGTCGGAGATCGCATCATTCAGCACTTCGGCCATTAGGCGGCGCGGGTAGAAGCGGGAGTGGTAACGGTGCTCTTCACGGTTCTCCGGGAGCGCCTGACTCGAGCGTCGATAGGTGTGAGACACCAGGATCGACCGCATCAAGGGCTTCAAATCATAGCGGTCCTGGATCACCTGACGCGCCAGCGCCGCCAGCAACTTCTCGTTGCTGGCCGGATTCGACGCCCGCAGGTCATCCACCGTTTCGACCAGGCCGATTCCCATGAAGTTGGCCCAGATCCGGTTCACGACGGCCCGGGTGAAGTAGGGGTTCTCGGAAGAGGTCAGCCAGCGTGCGAGTTCCTCCCGCCGATCGCCCGGGGCGTCCGCCTGAAGCGGCGGGGCATCCAGGGGCGCCGGGGGCTGGGGCCGGCCAGTCCGCGGCTGGATCAGGTCCCCCGCCGTCTCGACATACACCGTACGCCGCCCGTCGCCATTCCGTGCGTCCCCACCCCATCCCTTGGCCCGTACCCGGGCAAAGAGGTTGGCGAAGGAGTAGTACTGGTCGTTGGTCCACTTCTCCAGCGGATGGTTGTGGCACTTGGCGCAGTTGATCGACAGCGATAGAAATGCCTGGCTGACATTCTCCGCCATCGACTCCGGGTCCTGATGAATCGCGTAGAAGTTGCTGGCCCCCTCGTCCACCGATGAACCACTGGCGGTGACGACCCGGCGCACCAGTTCGTCCCAGGGAGTGTTCTCCGCCACCCGGTCGCGAATCCACTGGTAGTAGGCATTCAAAGCCTCGGGTCGAAGCTTCGATCCCGTGATCAACAGCAGGTCCGACCACTTGTACGTCCAGTAGTCGATGAACTCGGGCCGGGTCAAAAGTTGGTCCGCCAGGCGTTCATGCTTCCGGGGCGATTCATCCCGCACAAAGGCCCGGACCTCTTCCGGCGAGGGCAGCTTGCCGATCGTGTCGAGATAGGCCCGCCGCACCCAGGTGGCATCGTTGGCCGGGGGCGAAGGACGCAGATTCAACTGCTGCAATTGCTCCAGTACCAAGTCGTCCAAAACTCCCGAACGTGGCGCCTGGGCATAGACCTCCGCCGGTATCTGGTTCGAATACGGAGCGGTGATCCGCGCGATCGCGATTTGCGACGAAAACCAGGCCGTGACCGCCCCTTCACCCGAACCGATAACCTGAACCGCGCCGCTGCGGTCCACGGACGCGATGGTCTCATCGGTTGAGGTGAACTTCGCCCACCGCGTGACATCGCGCCGACTGCCGTCGCTGTAGCGGGCCTGAACGGTCAGGCGGACGGTTTGCCCCGGCAAGTGCCGGCTTTCGGCTGGCGCCACTTCCAATGTGGTGAGCGTTGGGTCGTCGGGTCGGGGCGGCGGACATCCGGCGCTGATCCACTGCGCGAGAATCCGGTACTCCTCCGAATCGACGTCGAACCGTTTACCTCCTCGATGCTTCAGCGCGGCCGTCGGCTTGGTCAGCAGAAGGCTGCGCCCCGGATCGGTCGTCTCGATCCGGCGACCGCGGATTTCGCGGGTGATCGCGAAATGGTCGGCCTCTGGATTGTAGCCAAAGAGGGAAAGTCGGAACCCCCCTTTGCCTGCCAAGGCTCCATGGCAACCGCCGGTGTTGCACCCAGCCTGGGAGAGCACCGGCAACACGTCGTTCCGGAAGGAGGGCACTTCATCCGTGGAGCCAAAGACCGGCCCCACCATCCAACCGAGGAGCACCACCAACAACCACGGGATCGGAGGGGAGGCTTTCATGAAAAGAGTTCGCGGATGGGTTCGGTTCCCAGGTCAGTCAGGGGGAACGGTCGTCCACCCGGGCCGGGGAGATGAGAACTCGAATCCAGCCCCAAGCTGTGAAAAACCGTGGCGACGATGTCTCCGGGGCCCACGGGGCGTTCGGCCGGGAATCCACCCATCGGATCGCTGGCTCCCACCACCCGGCCACCCTTCACCCCACCGCCGGCAAAGTAGGCGGAGAAACACTGCGGCCAATGATCCCGGCCTCCGGCCGGATTGACCTTGGGCGTGCGCCCAAACTCCGAAAGGTTGGCCACCAGCGTGTCTTGGAGCAGCCCCCGCTGGTCCAGGTCCTCGATCAGGGCGCTGTACGCTTGATCGTACATCGGGCACACGATGTCCTTCATACCTTCGATGGAGGTGAACGGCTTCGATCCGTGAATGTCCCAGGTGATTTCGTCGAACACTGTCAGGAAGGTGTTGATCGTGACGAACCGGACGCCGTTCTCCACCAGGCGACGCGCCAAAAGGCAGCACTGTCCAAACCGGTTTCGACCATACCGGTCCCGGACCGCCGGCGATTCCTTCGTGAGATCGAACGCCGCCCGGGCCGTTTCGCTGGTCATCAGTCGGAAGGCAGCGTGGAAATTCTCGTCCAGGAGCCGCGCATCCTCGCTCGATTCGAACTCCTTCACGGTCTGGTCCACGATGTCCCGCATCTTACGACGCCGATCGAGCCGGGTGGCGCCGATCTGGTCGGGTGGCAGCAGATCGGGCACTCGAAAATCCGGCTGGGACGGATCCGCCATGAGCGCAAAGGGATCGTGAGCCTTGCCCAGGAAACCGCCGGCCTGCCCATTGGGAAGGTTGCCACCGCCGCGCCCCATCAACTGCGGCAGCACCACGAAGGGGGGAAGATCCGACTTGCGGCCCATCCGGTACGAGACGACCGATCCCGCGTGAGGCGTGTGAATGCCGCCGGTGAACCGCCGCCCCGTCTGCATCATCTGCCAGCCGGCGTCATGCACCGCAGCACCGTCGTGATGGCAGGACCGGACGAGTGAAAATTTGTCGGCGATCTTTGCGTGAAGCGGGAGCAACTCCGAAATCTCAAAGGCATCGGTCCGGGTGCGGATGGGTTTGAAGGGACCACGGATCTCGCTCGGTGCATCCGGCTTCATGTCCCAAAGGTCGATATGACTCGGCCCGCCGAGATTGAAGATCAGGATGCACGACTTCTGATCGTGGCCGGGTTTGACCAGGCCCGTCTGATTGGCATGCAGATACTGGGGAAGCGACAGGCCCAAGGCGGACAGCACCCCGATCTGGAGAAACTCGCGACGCGAATGTCCCGGGCCACAAAGGCGTGCACGGTCGTCCGGTGATTCGGCCAGGAAATCGAGCATCCGTGTGTAATACCCGAACTGGAGAAGCGCGTCTAGGTCCGGTTCATCCCGGATATCCGCCCGAGATATAACTGTGCAACTGCTCGATCGTGGCGGCCTGGGCGTTCATGATGAAATTAACTAGGTCCCCAATTGAAACCACGCCGACCACATGGTCGCCCTCCATTACCGGCAAGTGCCGGACCCGGTTGTCGATCATCAGGCGCATGCATTCCGGAACCGGCGTGGACGGACCCACCGCAACGATGCGTCCGGTGATGATCTCGCGAACACGCGTTTCCCGCGAATTGCGACCCGCCAACGCGACCTTCCGGGTGTAGTCACGCTCCGAGAACACACCGATCAATCGGCCAGCTTCCATCACCAGCAATGCGCCGATGTTTCGGTCTGCCAGCTGCTCGATGGCCTCAAAGACAGTGCTGTCAGGCGAAACTCCATGCACCTCGCGTCCTTTACCGCTCAACAAAGCTTCAACTGTTCCGGTGACTTCCATCCTCGTTCCTCCCCCGTTTGAGGTTGCGTTTGGTTGCTACCCATCGCTCCTCGGCGGCAGATCCATCCTCAGGGGAATCGATCCGCATGCTCCGACAGCTCGTGGGGATGAGCCACCCTCACGCTCCCACCCTCACCCCGTCAAGTCCCCCATTCATCGATCCCTGGTTTCCACCACCACCACCACCGGCCGATGATCCGATGCCAGACCCCAGTCCGCCACCACGGGCACATACGATTCCGCCGCCTTCCACTCCCCCGCCACGTTGCGGTGCAACAAAGCATAGTCGACCCGACTGTACGTGTCCTCCACCCCATAATGATGCGTCCATGCCACCGTGCGCGGCTGCCATCGCGCGTTCGGACGGTATCCCGTGTCGCCATTCCGCTCCGACGGCCGCGTATCCACCAACCCATCCTTCCCCCGCCCGATCAGCGCCCGAATCGCCGCCGAATCCTTCGTGTCGTTTAAGTCCCCCAAAAGAATCACATTCGCCCGGGGCGCCTCCCGAAGCCGTGCCTCGATCTTTTCCCGCAGGATCCGCGCCTCTTCCCGACGCATCTCCCCTTCGTCGGCTTCCACCGAGGTCCGCCGGGACTTCAGGTGCGCCACAAACACTGTCAGGACGTAGTCGGGGCGAATGCGAAGATCCACCTCCAGAATGCCGCGGCTCACCAAGAAACGGCGACCAGAAAGCAGGTAGGAATCCCGTGTATGCGACCGGCGTGCGACGATGGGATACCGACTGATCAAGGCCACCTGGATATTGGTGTCAAATCCCTGCACCCATTCCCGGTGGTCGTACGTCAATCCCAGAGCGGCGGTTCGCCGACACAGATCGGCCAGGGCATTCGTGCCACCCACCTCCTGCAACGCCACGACGTCGGCGGCGATCGTCTTCAAGACGTTGGACACCTTGGTCTTGGACGCCTCCGACTTCGGAGGTCGGGTCCCGGTGGGTACCAGGACGTAGTTCTCGATGTTGTACGTCGCCAGGGTGACCCGCCCGGATTCCGCCGCGGACGCCACTCCAACCCAACCCGCCAGGACCCCGATCCAAAACATGGTGCGCATAGCCCCGAGGGTGCGCTGGCCGATTGGGGGCTCAAGCGGCAAGGTCTGGGCATCCATTTTCAGTCAAAAACGACCTGGGTGTGGCACGGATTCTGCCTCTTGCTGCCCATGGTGCTCCCGACCAAGACTCCACCCATGGCAGCCCACCAGGGTCGAATCCTCATCGCCGACGATCAGACCGACGTCCTCGCCGCCCTGCGCCTTCTCTTCAAGGGCGAAGGATTCGAAACCGAAGCGGTCAACTCACCCGCCGCCGTCCTGGAAAGCCTCGGTCGCCGCGACAGCGATGTACTCATGATGGACTTGAACTACACCCGCGACACCACGTCCGGCCAGGAAGGTCTCGAACTGCTCGACAGGGTTCGGGCCCTCGACAACGCCCCTGCCGTGGTGGTCATGACCGCCTGGGGTTCCGTCGATCTCGCCGTCGAAGCCATGCGCCGCGGCGCCCGGGATTTCGTCCAAAAACCCTGGGAGAATGCCCGGGTCATCACCATCGCGCGCAACCAGATCGCGCTCCGCCGATCCGAGCGCCACAGCGAACGGCTCCAGGCTGAGAATGAGATCCTCCGCGGCGCCGGCCCCAAACTCATCGCCACCTCGCAGGCGATGCAACCCGTCCTCGAATTGATCCAACGCGTGGGACCCTCTGATGCCAATGTGCTCATCACCGGCGAAAACGGCACCGGCAAAGGGGTCGTCGCCCGGACAATCCATGCGGTCTCCACCCGCTCCTCCAAATCCCTGGTCACGGTCAACATGGGCGGCATCACCGAAACGCTGTTCGAAAGCGAACTCTTCGGGCATGTCAAAGGAGCCTTTACCGACGCCAAAACCGACCGCGTCGGCCGTATCGAACTCGCCGAAGGCGGCACCCTCTTCCTCGATGAAATCGCGAATCTACCGCTCGGCCAGCAATCCAAGCTCCTCCGAGTGCTCGAAACCGGCGAATACGAGCGGGTCGGGTCGTCGCGGACCCAAAAGGCCGATGTCCGCCTGCTCACCGCCACCAATGCCGACCTGCACAAAGAGGTCGAGGCCGGGCGCTTTCGTCAGGATCTCCTGTTCCGGCTGAACACCATCGAGATCCACCTGCCTCCTCTCCGAGAACGGCCCGAGGATATTCCGCTTCTCGCCGCTCAATGCCTGGAGGAACAAGCCCAGCGTTACCGTAAGAACGTCGAACGGTTCGATCCGTCCGCCATCCAGGCCCTCGAACGATGCCTCTGGCCCGGCAATATCCGCGAACTGGAACATTCCGTGGAACGTGGCGTCCTGATGTGTTCCGGGCCTGAAATCAAAGCCGCCGACCTCGGGCTCCGAGCCGCACGGGAACCCGAGCCCAGGGTCGAAGACCTGGCGCTCGAAGACGTGGAACGTCTGGTGATCCGGAAAGCCCTCGCCCGCTTCGATGGCAGCGCCATTAAAGCCGCCGAGGCCCTGGGCCTCAGCCGAAGTGCCTTTTATCGGCGCCTCGAAAAATACGGGCTTTGACCGCCCTCATGTCCCTCTCCGGTCCCTACCGTCGCGTCGCCAAGGTGGCCTTCCATCGGCGGATCGTCCGCAGTGCGATGCTCCTGCCGCTCCCCGGCGTCCTGACCGCCCTGGCTCTGCTCTGGTCCGGCACGTTTTCGCTCCGCCTCCAAATCGCCGCCTCCACCCTTCTCCTGGGTCTCACCGCGGGCGCCGCCTACGTTCTCCGCGAACGCCTCGCCTATTCCCTCCGGACCCTCACTAATGTCATCGCCGCCATGCGCGACGGCGATTTTTCCATCCGCCCGCATTCCACCAGCACCCGCGATCCTCTCGGCGCCCTGGCTGCCGAAATCAATGCGCTCGGCGACAGTCTCCGCGAACAACGCCTCGGCGCCCTCGAGGCCTCCGCCCTCCTCCGAACCGCCATCGAGGAAATGGACGCCGCCATCTTCACCTTCGACGAGCGCCATCGGCTCCGCCTGGGCAATCGCGCCGCCGAACGCCTGCTCGCCCGCCCGGTGGAACAGCTCCTGGGTCGAACAGCCGCCGAGCTCGCCCTGGAGTTCGCCCTCAAAGGCGAGCCGGCGCGCATCGCGTCCATGACATTTCCCGGAGGCATCGGGCGCTTCGGCTTTCGCCGATCCGGTTTTCGCCAGGGCGGCCTCCCGCATCAACTCCTGGTCGTCACCGATCTCAGCCGCGCCCTTCGGGACGAGGAACGACAAGCCTGGCAACGCCTCCTGCGAGTGCTGGGACACGAACTCAACAATTCCCTCGCCCCCATCAAATCGGTCGCCTCCAGCCTCGAAAGCCTGTGCCGACGTGATCCCCGTCCGGCCGACTGGCAGGACGACGTCCGCGACGGGCTCGCCCTGATCTCGTCCCGTGCCGAGGCTCTCAGCCGCTTCATGCAGGCCTACTCCCAGCTCGCCCGCCTCCCCGCACCCCGCCTCGCCCCCATGACGGTGGCCGATTGGGTCCGTCGAGTCGCCGGACTGGAAACCCGCGTCCCAGTCCAGATTCATCCCGGCCCCGACATCACCCTGAACGCCGATCGCGACCAACTGGAACAACTGCTCATCAACCTCGTCCGCAACGCGGCGGATGCCGTTCTCGAATTGTCCCAATCCTTGTCGCCGCCACCGCCTCCGATTGAAATCGGATGGGCCCGGCATGGCAACGAAGTCGAAATCCGCCTGGAAGACACCGGACCAGGCATCGCCAATCCGGCCAACCTGTTCGTCCCCTTCTTCACCACCAAACCCAAAGGGTCCGGGATCGGACTCTCTCTCTGCCGACAGATTGCCGAAGCTCACGACGGCCGCCTCACGCTGGAAAACCGGTCCTCCCAGCGCGGTTGCATTGCCCTTCTTCGCCTCCCTCTCGCGCTGCCTGACATGGAGCCCACCGGCGGCTCCCCGGGCGAACCTCCGAGTCCGTAATCTCACCTTTCACCCGACACTCCGGGCTCCCCGGGCTTCGGCCCGACCCCACGGGGTTGGTCGCGGCAGCCTTCCCATTTTCGGGACTCCTCATTCCGCCCCCGGGAACGACTCCCCCAGAACTCCCCGGCACAAGGCCAAATCCCCCGCCAAACGCCTGGCATGCGGCATGCAACACGGAGTCCGTCCCGTGGGTTCTCCACCCGCCAACCCACCCTCCAAGAAAAAAGGAACGTCATGCCAGTTCTCTCCAAGTTCCACGGAATCATCATCAGAATGGCCTTCAGCCGGAACGCTTGGGCCCGATTTCATGCCACTTACGGCGAGTCCGAACTTGTCGTGGGCCTGAATCCCCTCCGCATCATCCAAGGCGATGCCCCCGCCCGGGTCCAGGAACTGGTCCTGGAATGGGCCAAAGCCCATTACCTCGATCTGCTCAACGCCTGGCAACGCTGCGGCTCCGCCCAACCCGCCGAACCGATTGCCCCCCTCAACTGAACACAGACTCACTTCGTACGGCCCACGGACCATCGACCGCCGACCTCTGCCTTCGCCCGCGATGACGCCCTTGCTCCAACGGAACTCTCTTGGACACGCTGCCGGACACGCGATGGATATTCCCCGCCCCGACCTCGCCGCGGCCCGCCGCCGCCGCCGCATCTGGTCCTCCGTGGCCACGATCGTTGCCCTGTGCGTCATTTCATTTGTCATCTTCCGACTCGAGCCCGCCGCGCCCAGCATCGATCGCACCAGCATCTGGCCGGGCACCGTCCAACGGGGCGAGATGCTGCGGCAAGTTCGCGGGCCCGGTTTCCTGGTCCCCGAGCAAATCCAGTATGTCCAAGCCGAGACTGACGGAAGGGTGGAACGAATCCTGATCCAACCCGGTGCGGAAGTGACTCCCGAGTCCGTCCTGATGGAACTCAGCAACCCCGAATTGAAGCAGACGGCATTTGACGCCCAGTGGGCGCGCAAAGGCGCCGAGGCCCAACTCGAATGCCTTCGCGCGACCCTCGAGAGTGAGCGCCTCGGCCAACTCGCCCAATTCGCCACCCTAAAAGCCGAATTCGCCCAGGCAAGCCTCGAAGCCGAAGCCGATGAAGCGCTCGCCCGCGACGGATTGGTCCCCGAGATACTGCGCAAGAAATCCCGTTCCAAATCGGACGACCTGCAAGCCCGCATCGCGATCGAGGAGCGCCGGGTCGACTTCGCCAACAACAGCGCCACCGCCCAACTCGCGGTCCAGCAGGCCGAGCTCGAGAAACTCACCGCCATGCTCGCCCTCAAGCAGCGCCAGGTTTCCAACCTATCGGTCCGTGCCGGCATCGCAGGCGTGCTCCAGCAAACCGGCGACCGCGATCCGCTTCAGGTCGGTCAACGCGTCACCCCCTCCGCGACCCTCGCCAAAGTTGTGGTCCCCACCCAGCTCCGCGCCGATGTCCGCATTCCTGAAACCCAGGCCCGCGATATCCTCCGCGGCCAGGTCGCAACCATCGACACCCGCAACGGAATCGTCGCCGGGCGCGTTCAACGCGTCGATCCGGCCGTCCAAAACGGCACCGTGCTGGTGGAAATCAAACTGGAGGGCGCGCTACCCAAGGGTGCCCGGCCCGACCTGAGCGTCGAAGGCACCATCGAGTTGGAACGTCTCGTCGACGTGTTGAACGTCGCCAAACCGGTTCAGGGCCAGGAAGACAGCACCACCGGTCTCTTCAAAATCGTCAATGGCGGCCGCGAAGCGATCCGGGTCCCGGTCAAACTCGGACGCAGCTCCGTGAGCTCCATCGAAGTCATCGACGGCCTCCAACAGGGTGATCAGATCATCCTCTCCGACATGAGCCCGTGGGACGCCCACAACCGGGTGCGATTGCGATGACCCGCTCTCTACGGCCTCTCCTCCCCAGTCTTTCATGAACACCGAACCGCTGATCCACCTCGACGCCATCACGAAGGTCTTTCTCACCGATGAGGTCGAAACTCACGCTCTCTCCGGAATCCACCTCTCACTTGCCAAAGGTGAGTACGTTTCGATCGCCGGCCCTTCCGGATGCGGCAAGTCCACCCTCCTCTCCATCCTCGGACTGCTCGACACCCCCTCCGGCGGAACCTACACCCTCAACGGTCATGCCGTCGCCAATCTCGACTTCGCCCAGCGCGCCCGAATCCGAAATCGCGAGATCGGCTTCATCTTTCAAAGCTTCAATCTGATCGGCGACCTGACGGTCTACGAGAACGTCGAACTGCCCCTCACCTACCGAGGCTTGGCCGCAGCTGAACGCCGCACCGCGGCCCTCGCCGCCCTCGAAAAAGTCGGCATGTCCCATCGCGTCAACCACTACCCCTCCCAGCTCTCCGGCGGCCAGCAACAGCGCGTCGCCGTCGCCCGCGCCCTCGTCGGCACCCCCTCCATTCTGCTCGCCGACGAACCCACTGGAAATCTCGACTCCAAGAATGGCGAGGCCGTCATGGAACTTCTGCGGGATCTCCACCGGGAAGGCGCCACGATCTGCATGGTCACGCATGACCCCCGCTTCGCCCGCCACGCCGATCGCACCGTCCACCTCTTCGACGGTCGCATCGTTGAGGAACGCGACGCGGTCCCTGGCTGACATCTGCGGTCCATCGTGGGCCACCCATGGGATGATCCGCCCATCCATCCGCCGTCCGGGTCTGGCGCAGCCCATCGTGGAGAACACCGCATCCCATCAACGTTCGCCAAACCAACCGATCAGCCCCCACCCAATAATCCACGCGCTCCCCCGCTCACCACGGGATTTGATATCCTCGGCCCGACCCCCGAGACTGCGGCTGGCTCCACCAGCCGTTCCATGCCGACGCAGCTCACCATCGATCTCCCCGGTTTCCCCCCGATCCAGATCCTTCACGAGGACACCCACTACCTTGCCATCGACAAGCCCGCTGGAGCGCTGTGCACCCTGCTCGGATCGACAACCAAGGCAACGCCCCTCGACGCGGCGCTGGAATTGTCGGTCGTCCGCGGCGACGCCTGGGCTCAGGGACGCGAGCTGAAGGTTCTTCGCCTCGCCCACGTGCTCGAACCCGAGATCAGCGGCGTGCTGCTCTTCTCCCGCTCGGCGGGAAGCCGCGTCGCCTTGTCCAACGCACTGGAAGAACGCCAAACCCTGCGCGAGTACCTCGCGGTGGTCGGTGGCAAACCCCCCCGGAAGCACTGGACCTGCTGTCTCAAGATCCGACCGGACCCCGCCCAACCCGCCCGCGTGCTCACCCATGCCAGCCAGGGTCTCTTCGCCGAAACCGACTTCGAAGTCATCGGGCACGGCGACGGCATGGCCCTCGTCCTGGCCCGCATTCGAACCACCCGCCAACACCAGATCCGCGCCCACCTGGCTGCTTCCGGTGTCCCCATTCTTGGCGACACCTTGTATGGGTTCGGTCGGCGCACCTCGCGAAAACAAGCCGGCGCCCTGCCCAAGGTCGATTCACCCTCCGCACGAGGGCAACGCCTTGAGCTTGCCCTGCGCGCCGTCCGCCTCGCCTTCAAATGCCCGGTGACCCAGGAACCCATCGACATCCAGGCGCCGGTGAATGAATTCCTGGCCGGTTATGGTTTCGACGTCGGCGGGGAGGACTTCGAAGATTCCCACGACGACACGGAGTGACAGATTCCCATGCAGATCGATCTCCCTCCAGAACTGCTCCGACTGCTGCGCAACGAACCAGTGCTCCGACGCTCCTATCTCGTCGGCGGCTGCGTTCGCGATGGCCTCCTGGGGCGGGCCCTGAAAGACATCGACATCGAGGTATTCGGTGTGGGGTATGAACAACTGGCGTCCGTCCTCCGCCCCCATGGGCGCGTCGACCTGGTCGGGCGCGCGTTCGGGGTCGCCAAAGTCACCCTCGCCGGCACCATCTTTGACTTCAGCATCCCGCGTCGGGACTCCAAGACCGGCCAGGGCCACCGTGGATTCGAGATCGAACTGGAACCCGATATTTCACCGCGCGATGCCGCCGCCCGCCGGGATTTTACCGTCAATGCCCTGATGCTGGATCCGAGAACCGGCGAGCTTCTGGACTTCTTCGGCGGCCAAGCCGATCTCGAACATCGCATCCTCCGCCACACCAGCCCCGCCTTCGACGAAGATCCTTTGCGGGTCCTGCGTGGCATGCAGTTCACGGCCCGCTTTCAACTCACCCCAGCGCCGGAAACGCTCGAACGCTGCCGGGCTATGGCTCCTAGCTGCGCCGAACTACCAGCTGAACGAATCCGCGAGGAATGGTTCAAATGGGCCGCCCGCAGCACCCTTCCCTCGGCCGGCATTCGCTTCCTTCAATCCACCGGCTGGCTCACCCATTTTCCTGAAATCGCCGCCATCCGTGGCGTCCCTCAGGACCCCGAATGGCACCCGGAAGGCGATGTCTTCGAACACACGCTCCACGCCGTGGACGCCCTGGTGCGCCTTCCCGATTGGCGTGAAGCGCCCGAACCCACCCGCATCGTCTGGTCTCTCGCGGTCCTGACCCACGATCTGGGCAAGGCGACCTGCACCCAGACCGCCGAACGGCAGGGTCGACAGCGCATCATTTCACCCGGTCATGAAGCCGAAAGCGCCCGACTGGCGGAATCCTTCCTGAACCGAATCCAGACGCCCAACGCCATCACCCAGCGCGTTCTCCCGCTGGTCGCCAATCATATGGCCCACTTTCAGGATGCCTCCGACCGCACGGTCCGCCGCCTGGCCCGTCGCCTCCAACCGGAGACGGTGCAGGCGCTCAGTGTGGTCATGACGGCCGACGCCTCCGGACGCCCGCCCAAGCCCGCCAAAGTTCCGGAAACCGTGACGATTCTCGTCGCCGCCGCTGAACGGTTGCGCATCGCCGACAGTGCGCCGCGCCCCATTCTACTGGGTCGCCACCTGTTGGCTCTGGGATTGGACCCAGGCCCCGAAATCGGGCATTGGACCCAGGCCGCATTCGAAGCCCAGTTGGACGGACTGTTCTATGAGCTTTCCGGTGCCCACGCGTGGCTTGCAGATCAACCCGATCTCCCCGGTCCCGCCCGCGACCTCGCCCGAGCTTTTCGCCCTCCCGACGCTGCGGGATGAAACTCGCGAAGCGGCCTGGACTGAGGTGGACCCACCGTCGCTCTGACCCCACCCATTCTTCCGTTTCCCCGGCTCAAAACGGCATATCGTCCGACTCCGAAATCCGCCCGTGTCCGCCGCCGCCCTGGGCCCAAGCCCCTCCTGGCATCCCGGACGGACGCAGGTTCCATTCATCGAGCAATTCCGAGGGGATTTCGGAGAGAAACCGCGACTTCGATAGCAACAACATGCCCTGACCCGGCGTCAACCGCACCAGCGGATAGCACAGATACAACTCATCCTTGGCCCGGGTCACCGCGACATAGAAGAGACGCCGCTCCTCCTCGATCGCCGACGGATCCTGCAACGATCGACCCGACGGAAACAGCCCGTCGCACAGCATGATCGCGAAGACCACCTGGAACTCGAGTCCCTTGGCCTGATGGATGCTGGACAAGCGGACCCGATCGTCATCCCCCCGCTTGGACTGTTGTTCCGCCTCCGCGTCCATGTTGCTGAGCAAGGACAACTGGGTCAGAAAATCGGTCAACGATTGGAACTGGCCGGCGTACACCGCGAGCTGCCCCAGGTCTTCCAGTCGCTGGTTCGCATTGGCGAACGTGTCCTCCGCGTAGTCTTCATAAAACGCGTCCAGCACCAACCGAATCATCTCGCCCGGACGCCCGAACACCGCCGGATCCTCCAATTGGGAAACCGTCACCGCCAGTCCGGCCCAGGCGGTCGTCGCCTTTTTCGGAGCCGCGGGGGCCGCCGCCATCAAGGCGGGTGCCAGCCGAGTTCCGGCAGTTCCGTCGGACGCTGTGGCGGAACGCGCCTGAGCCTGGGCAAAGGCCGACCAGAGCTTCTCGGCGGCCTTGGGCCCGACCCCGGGGAGCAACAGGGCGATGCGCTTGAAGGCCAGTTCATCCGTTGGATTGGCCGCCAGCTTGAGCCATGCGGTGACGTCCTTGATGTGGGCCTGTTCGAAGAACCGGATGCCGCTGGTGATGACGAAGGGGATGTTGCGCCGGGTGAACTCGAGCTGGATTTCCAAGGCATGGAAATGCGAGCGGTAGAGCACGGCGATCTCGGACAGTCCCACGCCTTCCTCGTGCGCCTCCACCACCCGTTGCGCCACGAACCCCGCCTGTTGGTGCCCGTCTTCACACGGAATCAGGGCCGGTTTGATCCCGGACTTGCGCGCGGCCGTCAGTTGCTTCGCAAACTGCTCCGAATTCGCCGCGATCGCAGCATTCGCCACCGCCAGAATCTCAGGCGTGCTCCGGTAGTTCACCTCGATCTTGTAGACCTTCGAATCCGGATAACGCTTGGGGAAATCCAGGATGTTCCGAAAGTTCGCGCCCCGCCACGAGTAGATGCTCTGGGAGTCGTCGCCGACCACCATCACGTGTCGGTGCTGCGCCGCCACGCGGTCGATCAGGTCGCTCTGGATCTGGTTCGTGTCCTGATACTCGTCCACCAGCACGAACTGGAACCGGCGCTGATACCGTTCCCGCACACCTTCATTTTCCTCCATCAACTTCAGCCAGAGCGACAGCAGGTCATCGAAATCCATGACGTTGGAAGCCTTCTTCCGCTCCGCATATAAGCTCGTCACCTTCTCGATCGAGTCCTTCAACTCCTCCAGCCCGGTTCGCCGCCGTTCGAGAACGGTTGCCAACGAAAGCCGCTCGTTGGTCACCCGGGACAACAGGTTCGCAATCACCTCCGCCTTCGGAAACGCCACCTCCTTGGGGTCGATCCCCGCCGCGCCAATGCACGCCTTCAAAAGGTCCTCGGAATCCTCCCGGTCCAGAATCGTGAAGTCCGGCCGGTAGCCAATCGCCTCCGCGTTGCTCCTCAGGATGCGCGCCCCGATCGAGTGAAACGTCCCGCCCCAGAGCTGGGACTGCTCCGAGCCCAAGAGATCCGCCACCCGCCGCATCATTTCGCGCGCCGCCTTATTCGTGAAAGTCAGCAACAACACCCGATCCGGCGCGATCCCGCGCTCGATCAGATACGCCACCCGGTACGTCAGCGTGCGCGTCTTCCCTGATCCCGCACCGGCCAGCACCAGGGCGGGTCCCGGGGCCGCGGTCACCGCCGCGTACTGCTGCTCATTCAACTCGGCGGCATAGTCGATCCGCAGGTCCGACTCCCGCTGGAACGAATGCAGCACATACTCACGCGACATGCCGCGATGGAACCCGGTATCCACGCCGCCAGCGACGCAAAAAACGGGCATCCCGGTGACCGGAATCGGTCGACCCGCCCGACATCTCAAGGCTCGATTCCGTCTCCCGGCGCGTTGGCTTCCTCCACCAGCCATGGCCTCAATGCCGTCACCAGCTCCGGCGGTATCCGCCGTGGCTTGTCGTCCAGACGTGTGCAGACGTGCCGGGTAACCGCCTCCAGCAGCAGCGTCCCGTCCTCGCGTCTCACACGGTGCCGAACGCCCAACCGCACGCCCTTCAGCTGAATCAATTGCAGTTCGATGACCAACAGGTCGTCGTACCGCGCCGGGCGGAGGTACCGCAATTGGGCTTCGAGTACGGGAAAGATGACCCCCGACTCCTGCAACGGCAGAAGTGGAAAACCCGCATGCCGTAAAAACTCGCCCCGCGCCGCCTCCAACAGGTCCAAGTAACGACTGTGGTAGATGTGATTGCCCACCGTGCACTCCGCGTATGTCACGCGGTGCCGATGTCGGAAAACCTCAGGTTCAGGCACACCCCGAATTACCGGCCAACCGCCGGTCCTGTCGAGTCTGCCAATGGCTTACCGGCCGCCCGTGCCGCATCCCGCTTCACCCAAAGGGTCGCCGCCAGAATCAGCACCACTGCCCCACCCGCATACGCCAGGCTGCTTCCGCTGATGAATTGGCTCTTGTTCTCGATCGCACTGCCGTGCGGGCCGTGATCGGCGTACCAACCGGTCAGGAACGGTCCAAAGGACCCCAGGCCCCAGCCCACCGTGTTCATCAGGCCCGCCGCCGTCGCCCGCGACCGCGCCGGCACCACGTCGTACAGCGACGCAAAAATGCCCGCATCATAGAAACCCTTGCACACCCCGAAACAGGTCATGCACACCAGCAACGTCGTCACATCCCGCGTCGATCCCACCATGTAGACGAATCCAGCACCCACCGCCAAACCGCCCGCCTGAACCAGCATCCGCCCCCCCACGTGCTTCCGCGCCAGCCAGTCCGCCAGCACCCCCGCCCACGGCACCGATACCGCGCTCGCCAAATGGATGAACGCCGCACCGGTCAACCCCGCCGTCGTCAGTTTGAACCCGAACTTGTCCACCAGGAAACTCGGCGTCCAGGACAGGAAAATCGTCGCCACAAAGTTCGCCCCCACAAACACCGCCATCAGCGCCCAGGCGGTCGGCGCTCGCAGGACATCGCCAACCGCCACCAGGAATCCCGGCGATTCCTGCACCACCACGTCTCCTTCGGATTGTCCGCGCCGCGGTTCCCGCAGAAATGCGTACATCACCAGCGCAATCACCAGGCCTCCCGTACCAAACAGGTAGAATCCCCACCGCCAGCCATGGGTCATCGCCAGCCACGCCCCGATCCAACTGCCCAGCACCGTCCCGGCGTACACGCTCGATTGGTGCAGTGACATGGCTCGGGATCGGGTCGCCTTGGAATGATAATCGCTGACCAGCGACATCGATGCCGGGAAATAGAACGTCTCCCCCAAGCCTTCCAACGCCCGCACCGTTACGAAGTGCCAAAGCTTCGAACACCACCCCGTCATCACCGTCACAAAGCTCCAAAAAATACATCCACCCAAAATCAAGTGCCGCCGCGCTGAGCGGTCCGCCACAAACCCAGCAAACAAGGCGCAGGAGCCATAGACATAACCGAACGCCGACGAAATCAGCCCCAATTGCGTGTCGCTGAAGCCGAACTCCCGCTTCAACTCCGGCAGGACCACCGAGATCGCCTGGCGATCGGCGTAGTTGAAGAAACAGATGAACCACAGCATCCCCACCACCCACCATTTGTAGGCGGGGGATTCCGGTTTGGATTCCGCTGGTATCACGAGAGCCCCGCCCCGGCCAGGCACGCCTTCGCCTCAGCGATGGCGCGGGCCAATTGAAGTCTCGTCGCACCCGAAAGAACCGCCTTCGGCTCGCCGGCGGGACGTCCCCGGGCCTGCATGCCGGCCGAGATGCTCAAGGGAAACTCCAGAACTCCCGTGATCTGGGTGAACTCCGCCAGCCAGCGAGCCTGGTCCTTAGCCTGGGCAGGCTCGCCATTTACGACCGCAGACCACACCCCCACCACCCACTCAGGAATCGCGTTCGACTGCCCGCTGACCACCCCCCGCGCACCCATCGCATGGGCTTCGGGCATCCGGGTGTCGGCTCCCGTGATCAGAACGTATTGCTTCTCCACCCCCAAGGCCGCGAGTTCACGGTGATAGGCGAATTCGTCCCCGCTTTGCTTCACCGCCACCACCGGCACCCGGTCGCACACGGCCGCTATGGCTTCCAACCCCAGCCGGTGCCCGGTTCGTTCGGGAAAGTTATACAGCATCAGTGGCAAACCCGACGCCTCCGCCCCTCGCACCAGGAAATCCACCACGTCCGACGGCGGTGATGCGAAAAACCAGGGCGGCAGCAGCGAAATCGCCTGCGCTCCTGCCACGCGCGCGAACCGGCCCAGTTCCGCCACACGACGCGGGCTGACATCGCTGCAATTGGCGATGACCGGCCAGCCCTCCGCCGCCTCCACGATCCACCGCAAGCCCTCGTTGCGCTGCGCAACGTCCAGGTGAACGAACTCTCCCGTGCTTCCCAAGGCGAGAACGCCGTCACACCCGGATTGCTTGAGAAAACGAACCTGGTCGGCCAACGCCCCTGTCACCAGGGCTCCCGACGCATCGGTCGGAGTCCACAACGCGGGAAAAACGCCCTGCCAACGTGATTGCATGAAGAATGAGAATGGAAACGTTCGGAAATAAACCCATGCGTGCCGCAGCCACCCGGTGAGCTCCGTGCCACGGAACGTCATTCCCTGGGCGGGCGTCCGTGAATCCGGACGCCCCGCGGCAAAACGCCGCACACCCGCCTCTCGCTTAGGCCACGACCCGGGCTGATTTCCGCGAGCGGATCAGATGCACCATTTCGTCCATCAACGCCAGGCGCTGTCGCTTGTACATTTCCACCGTCTCGTCGCACTTCGGCTCGATGTTCTCATCCGCCAATCGGATCTGGTGGTCGACATCCCGATATTTCGCCATCAACTCCTGAAAATTGGCGTCGGTCGCTGAAAGCCGATTGATGTCGTCCCGATATTCCGGAATTTCGTCGGCGAGATGATGGAACAAGTTATGCATAAGCCTGAAGTGGTTGCCCGAATTCATAAGCCGGTGCGGCGTATGTGACCAGCCAAAGATTGCCGGGGTCTTGCCCAATCTTGTTCCATCACCCTCACGAGGAAAAATCTTCCGGTCCCGTGGGTTGACTTGATTCGAACCACCCCGATAGCTTGACCCGCTCAAAAGAACGTCACTTTCGCCCCATGCTGGAAGCCATCGAGAAGCTCCTCGTCCTCCAGGACCGCGACCGCCGCCTTATCCGCCTCCGTGTCGAGGTTGCGGACATCGATCCTCAGCGCCGCCTCGTCCAAACCCGCCAAGCCAATGCCGTCATCGATTTCGACAAGGCCAAGCACAACGGCCACCAACTCGAGAGCGACCGCAAGAAGCTTGAACTCGAGGTCGATTCCAAAAAGGAGCAGATCGCCAAGTACGGCGCCCAACAGTGGCTGACCCGCAAAAACGAGGAATACAAGGCGCTCAGCCACGAAATCGAGACGTGTAAGGGCATCATCAGCAGCCTCGACGACCAACAGATCGTCCTGATGGAGAAGATCGAAGCCGCCGAACGCCAGGTTGCCGCTGCCGCCGAGGTCCTCCGCAAAGCCAAAGCCGACAGCGCCGTCCAACTCCAGCAGTTGGCCGGGGCCGAAACGCGGCTGCGGCAACAACTCGCCGACGCCGAGGATGCCCGCACCGCCGCCACCGCCCCCATCGATTCCATCCTGCTCGGACGCTACGAGCGCCTTCTCAAAAGCAAGGGCGACAAGGTCATCGTCGATATCCAACGCGGCGTCTGTGGCGGTTGCCACATGAAGGTGTCCCGCCAGAACGTCATCGATTGCCAGGGTAACCGCGAGATCGTCCAGTGCCCCAACTGCGCCCGGATCCTTTATTACCTCCCCGGCATGGACGTCACCCCGGTCGAGTAACCGCTGGGAGCGCGGTTGCACGGAATGCACGCTGCCGCCTCCGCTCCCCCCACACGAACCGCCGCCTGACGCCTGGGATCAACGCCCCGCACCGTGGTCGGTTCACTTCGTATCCCCGAATGGCCTACTCAAAGAGGCCCATCTGCACCCCGCCCGGTCGCCGGAATGCCGCCGTCGACAGCCGCGGACCTTCTTCTCCCAGTCCCACTTTGCGCCGCGCCGCATGGAACAACTGCGCAGTCTGCACCGCCAAGACACCCTCCCCGGTCATGCGAGATCCAAACGACGGATCGTTCAGCTTCCCGCTTCGCATGGATTGGAGTTGATGCAGCACCTTCTCCTTGCGGTCCGGGAAATGTCGTTCCAGCCAATCCCCAAACAGGTCCTTCACTCCGTGCGGCAACCGGAGCATGACGAACGCGGCCCACGTGGCCCCCGCCGCCTTCACCGCCGATAGAATCGCCGGGATTTCATGATCGTTCACCGCCGGAATCACCGGCGCCACCATCACCCCTACCGGCACCCCCGCGTCCGTCAGCGTTCGAATCGCGTCCAATCGCGCAGCAATCGGGGAGGTCCGCGGTTCCATGACCCGCCGGAGGCCCGGGTCCAGGGTCGTCACCGAAATTGCCACCGACGCGGCCCCGTGTCGGGCCAGTTCCGCAAGGTGGTCCACGTCGCGCACCACGAGCGCGTTCTTGGTCACGACCCCCACCGGGTTCCGAAACTCCGCCAACACCCCCAGGCACCTTCGAGTCAGTTCGAGTCGGCGCTCGATCGGCTGATACGCATCCGTCACCCCGCTCAGCGCCAGCCACTGCGGCCGCCACGACGACGCCGACAGTTCTGCCCGCAACAGTTCCGGCGCTCGTTCCTTCACCAGAATGCGGGATTCGAAATCCAGTCCCGCGGAAAAGCCCAGGTACTCATGCGTCGGCCGCGCATAACAATACGCACACCCATGCTCGCAACCCCGGTAAGGATTTAGGCTCACCCGGAACGGAATGTCCGGGCTGTCGTTCCGACTGATCACGCTGACCGACAAGTCACGCAGGAAGAGGGTCGACCGCGGCCGTTCCTCCGCCGGGTCCAGATCCGAATCCGGATCCGGTTCATACGTCAGGGCCTCGAACCGATTCGTCGGCTGAAGGTCCGTGCCGCGAGTCGATCGCCCGGGTCCGCCCTCCGACGGCGTTTGGCTCTTGGACATGGCTCCTCATCCTCCACCCGACGGTCGGACATTGGCGGTCCCAGCCGCTTCGGCGACGTCCGCCGTCCAAACCCGGCTGGCCCACCCGATCGCCGCGCCATAGCCCAGCCCATGGCACACACCCCACATCACCATGCCAAGCGGCCCCTTCAGGCTGGTGTTCAGAAAATCACCGGCGAAATAACCCAATCCGTGCCCCACCACCAACACCGCGGCTGTCGCGGGTAGGGTCCATGGCCGCCGGAACGTCATCGCCATCACGATCGCGAGCAAGACCGGGCCCACCAACGCCGCCACGATCTCTCCGGGTTTGCCGCGTAGGGCAAAGTACGGCGCCACCCAGCCAACGGCGTAGGCTAGAAACCCCAGGACAAAGGCAAAGCCATAGCGTCTCCGCTTCGCCGACGGCACCAGCAGTTGTCCCAGCAACCACGGCGTTCCCAGCAGGTAGAGGGCAGCCCAGAACCCATAGGCCCCAGCCTCGGTTAAGTTCCGATAGAGCCATTTTCCTGCGAACGCCACGGTGCCGTACACCACCATACTGACGGCACCAAACCCGAGCGCCCCCAGGATCGCCGCCCGCATCCCAGTCATCGCAGGTGGAACAGCGGACGTTTCCGACGATGACGATGGGATGGGCGGTTCCAGGTTCACGGAGTGAGGATCTTAGGCGGGGGCACTTTGAACGCAACCGTCCGCCATCGTTGAACAATGATTCGAACCTCCGTCACCACTACGTCCTTGGGAATCTCCAGGTCGACGGTGTAAGTCGAACCCGGCTCACTCCAACCTGAATTCGCATAACACCGGCCCCCCGCATCGCGGGCCACCAACTTCCAGGTAAGATCCGGCTTGAGCCCTTTAAGATCGAGCATCACCCACGGCTTCGCCTTGGTCAGATTCATCCACTCCCGGTTCGAATCGCTGCCCCAGCTCCAGCCCGTCCCACTCTCCTCCGGATCCAGAGGTTGGCCACGCAGAAGAACCCACCCCCCACCGCGCTTCTCGTATTCAAAACGCCCAGGCCCTGCCAAGCCCGTCAGCTTCACCGTCATGCCCTGAAGGGTTCGGCTCCCTTCAAGTGCCTCGAGCACTCCAGGATCCGGGATCGAACCCGTGTGGATAGTCCAGGCTTCGTCCGGACCAAACTCCGATTCCGGCGCCCGCTCGAAGTACGCCTCAACCTCCCAGGCCGCTTCATGCCGGCACAGTGCAGCGGACTGGGTTTCGTTCCCGGTGACGTCCCGATAGTAGACGCCGCCCGCCTTAAATCACCCACCCGGGCCTCGAAGTGAGCCGTGCGCCTGGGATAAAGGTGGGAGTACTGGTGGGAAATGTTGGTGCCGCGCAAATCCGATTCGCCCCGCCCCGAATCGAGGTTCATCACACACCCATGCTCGTCGCTCGTGGATAAGAACCAAGGCGGCGGCGGCTTGGGAAAGCCCAGTTCATTTTCCCAACTGTAAAACAAACAGAGCCCATCCCCCGACCACCCACCCCGGATGCGCTCCGTCGGAGCTCCGAGCACGCGCTGGGCCCATGGAAATTGCCACCGGAGCCGGTCCCACTCCGGCAATCGCCCCACCACCATCTCGTGATTCGTCCCGAAGGACGCCTTCCATAGCCGAAGCTTGGAGCCATCCGGCAAGTCCACGGTCACCGCGCCAGCCTCGCCTGAACCGCCCGACTTCCGGTACGCCATCAGCAAACCCGCCCCCACCAGAAAGCCGGCAAGCAAAACCAACGGAAAAACTCGGGAACGCGGCGGCATCGGCCCCGCCTCAATACTCCGTCGCCGCCCCCTCGACAACCCTGGGAAAGCTCTGGAATCCACGCCCGCTCCAGCAAAGATTCGCCCGTCTTTGCCCTCACCACCATGCCGCCGTCCCCCCAACGCGCCATCCCGTCCGTCGACCGACTCCTGCACGCAATCGCGCCATCCGATTTGCCCCGACCCTTCGTCGTCCACGTCCTCCGCCAACAGCTCGCCGCGCTTCGCACCTCGACCACCATCCCCGACTTCGACACGATCGTGGCCGATCTCGATCAGACCCTCGCCGCCCGCGCCCGCCAGCGCCTTCAGCCCGTCGTCAACGGCACCGGCATCCTCGCTCATACCAACCTCGGCCGCGCCCCGCTCTCCCTCACCGCCCTCGCCACCCTCGGCTCGGTCGCCGGCGGGTATTCCAATCTCGAACTCGACCTGGAATCCGGCGAACGAGGCCCCCGTGCCGCCTACCTCGAGCAATCCATCGCCCTCGCCACCGGCGCCCCCGCCGCCACCGTCGTCAACAACTGCGCCGCCGCCCTCGTCCTTATCCTCCGCCATTTCACCGCCGGCCCACGCAAGGAGGTCGTCATCTCCCGAGGCGAATTGGTCCAGATCGGCGGCGGTTTCCGCATCCCGGACATTCTCGAATCCAGCGGCGCCCGCCTCCGCGAAGTGGGCACGACCAACCAAACCACCCTCGACGACTACGCCCAAGCGATCTCGTCACACACCGCCCTGATCCTTCGCGTCCACCGCAGCAATTTCTTCATGGAAGGGTTCGTCCACTCACCTTCCATCGCCGACCTCGCCCGCCTTGCCCGAGAGCGCGCCCCGGACTTCGGCCCGGAAGGCCTTCCTTTGGTCGATGACCTGGGCAGTGGCGCCTGGGTGGATCTCGCGGAATTGGCGTCCCTCGATCACGAACCCCAACCGCACGAAAGCATTCAGGCCGGCGCCGATCTCGTCTGTTTCAGTGGCGACAAACTGCTCGGCGGCCCCCAGGCCGGACTCATCGTGGGTCAGACCGATCGCATCGGCGCCTTGAAGAAGGACCCGTTCTTCCGCGCCTTGCGCTGCGACAAACTCGTGTTCGCAGCGCTGCAAGCCACCGTCGAAAGTTACCTGCACGCCCGCACCACCCGCGACGCGCCGCCCCCAGAAGGGATCCCCATGCTCGACCTGATGCGCATCCCACTCGAAACCCTCCGCAACCGCGGCGAGTCCATCCTTGCCCGCCTGAGAACGCTCGCCATCCAGGTCACCCTCGGCGAGGGCCACTCCCAAATCGGTGGCGGCGTCTGCCCACGTTCTCATCTCCCCTCCGTCACTCTCATCATGCGCCCCCACAACCAAAGCGTGGAGACCCTCAGCCGCCGGCTTCGCCAACACCCCACTCCCATCCTGGGCTTCATCGCCAACGACGCCGTTCAGATCGATCTCCGCACCGTGTTCCCCCACCAGGACGAAATTCTCGTTCAAGCCCTGACCAGCACTCTCTCTTCGGCATGATCCAACCCTTCATCCTCGCCACGGCCGGCCACGTCGACCACGGCAAGAGCGCCCTGGTCCTGGCGCTCACGGGCGTGGATCCCGATCGTTTGCCCGAGGAAAAGGCCCGAGGCATCACCATCGACCTCGGTTTCGCCCACCTCAATCTGCCTGCACCGCAAACCCCCAGCCACCCCCCCGTCACTTCCTATTCCTGCGGCATCGTCGACGTCCCTGGCCACGAGGATTTCGTCACCAACATGGTCGCTGGCGTCGGCGCCATCGATCTCGCCCTGCTCGTCGTCGCCGCCGATGACGGCTGGATGCCCCAGTCCGAGGAGCACCTTCAAATCCTCCAATACCTCGGCGTCACCCGCGCGGTGGTCGCCCTCACCAAGATCGATCTCGCAGCCGACGAAGCACAGGCGATCGGCCTCATTCGCGCCCGCCTGACAGGAACAGCGTTCGCCGATGCCCCGATTGTTCCGACCTCGATTCCGTTGGGTCGTGGACTGGATGCCTTGAAATCCGCTGTTGGCGGCGTCCTGGCGTGCACAACGCCGCCAACGGACTTCGGCAAGCCCCGGCTGGCGATCGACCGCGTCTTCGTCCTGAAGGGTATCGGGACGGTGGTCACCGGCACCCTGGCGGGTGGCACGCTGGCCCGGGGCGACTCGGTGGTGCTTCAACCCTCCGGACGCACCTGCCGCATTCGGTCCTGCCAATCGCATGGCCAGGACAGCGAACGCATCCAACCCGGCACCCGCACCGCCCTCAACCTCGTGGACGTTGCGGCCCATGAGATCCAACGCGGTGAAGTCCTCACGCGCGCCCCGCTCGGGGCTCCATCCACCACCCTCGACGTGATGCTGGAAAAATCAGCCCGCCTGAGGGAACTGAACGTGCCAGCGGCTCGTCCGCTTAAGTCCGGCACGGTGGTGCGACTCCATCTCGGTTCCGCCAATCTTGCCGCCCGCATCCAGTTGCTGGACGATGCCACACTGGCGCCCGGCCAGCGCGCCCTCGCCCAACTCCGACTCGAAACCCCCGCCTTTGCCTTTATTGGAGACCGGTTCCTGATCCGCGACGCCTCGGAACAAACCACGCTCGCAGGAGGCGTCGTGCTCGACCCCGACGCAACCCGATCCCACGCCCGCGTCCCGGAACGTCTCGAACTCCTCCACGCCTGCGCGTCCGCAATCCATCAGCCCGACCCATTCATCCGTGCGGCGCTGCAACGCCTCCGATTGGTTCCCGCCGCGTCCCTGCTGGTTCGTTCACGGTTTTCGTCCCGCCAGATCACCACCGCCATGGGACGTCACCTTGCCGAACAGAGCGCCGTGCTCGCCGGAACGTTCCTCGCGTCGGCGTCCTATTGGTCCGCGCGCCTCGCCAGCGCGGTTGAGGCGATCGACCGACACCACCAGGCCCATCCCGATCAAATCGGCCTCGCGTTGGCGGATTTACGCGCCCGCCTTGATCATCAGCACGGCGACGCCCAGGGTTTCGACGAACTCGTCGCGGCGCTGCTGCAAAAGGGCTTCAGCCTGCAGGACGCCTGGATTCGCCGCCCGAGCCATCGTCCAGCCCTGCCGGCCAACCTGCACGAACCGGGTCAACGACTCCGCAACCTCCTGAGTCTCCACCCGCTCGATCCACCAGGCCGCAAAGAACTCGCTCCGGACGACGCCAGCCGTCAGGCGCTGCACTATCTCATCCGAAACGGCGAGGCCGTCGAACTTGGCCCGGACATCCTTCTGGGATGCGATGCGTTCGCGATGGCGAAGCGTCGCATCATCGCGCACCTGCGACGCCAGGGACGCGCCACTGCCAGTGACCTCCGCCAAGCGCTGGCCATGCACCGACGCGTTCTGATCCCCCTGTTGGAACGTCTGGATCGCGACGGAATCACCACGCGCGATGGCGATTGCCGGACGCTTCGGCAACCGGTTACCGCGACAAGTCCCCCTGCCCCAGCACCCTGAAATTGTGCCGGCGCAGCGCATCCGCCGCGACATCGAGGTCCTCGAGGTTCAACGCCAATAAAGGACGGCCCGCCGGAAGCGATAGGAAAGCATACAGATAGTGAATGTTGATCTCAGCCTCGAGCAACGCCGCCAGGGCATTCTCCAACCGGGTCTCGACATCCACCTCCACCACCAGAATCCGGGTCTCGGTGAACGGAAAGCCGTGCTCGCCGAACAGCTCCCGCGCCCGGTCCGGATCATCGACCACCACCCGGACGATGGCGCTGTCGGTCGTGTCCAGCACGGTGGTCGCCAGAATGTGCACGTTGTGCTGCTTCAACAGACTTGCGAAGTCGTGCAGTCGCCCCAGCGAATTCGCCACGAAGAGCGAGAATTGAATCACCGGTTCCTCGCCCGGTGACTGCATGGTAGACCGCGTCATGACCCCTATAGGTGGCCCGACTCAGCCCGTTTGCACGCGCAAAGTCCCGGGCCATCCCGGGATTTACGCCGCCATCCCTCCAGCGCATCATCCGCCCAGCATTGGCCACCATGCACCCATCCTCCACTCCCTGGACCCGACGACGCTTCCTGCGCCGGACTGGCGTCGCGTCACTCACCTTGGGCGCGGTTGCCGCTGCCAGCAGGGGGCGCGCACGCGCCGCCGAGGCCGACCCGACCACGGTCGCCTTCGTGGGGCTTCAATCGCGGGGTACCGAACTGCTCAACGAGTTCGTCGCCACCCGCCAGGTCCACGTCGCCTGGCTCTGCGACGTCCACCAACCCGCACTCGACGCCGCCACGAAACGGGTCGGAGCGCTTCAGGTGCGCGCTGCCAAGACCACCCCGGATTTCCGCCGCATTCTCGAGGATCGCCGGGTCCAGGCCATCGTCTTCGCCACCCCCGACCACTGGCATGGTCCGGCCGCGATGCTCGCCCTCAAAGCGGGCAAGGCCGTCTACCTCGAAGCCCCACTCGCCCACAACCCACGTGAAGGCGAGCTCCTCGTCGAATGCGTCCGCCGGACCCGCGGCCTCCTTCAAGTCGGCCTGCAGCTTCGAAGCGTCCCGTGGGTGAACGAAATCCTTAAACGCGTCCGTGCCGGCGAATTTGGCCCCACCCACTTCGCCCGTGCCTGGTTCACGGGCCAACGCGAAAGCATCGGCTATGGACAACTCGCACCCGTCCCCGAAGGCCTCCAATATGATCTGTGGCAGGGCCCCGCCCCTGATCGTCCCTTCAGGGACAATCTCCTGCCCGGGAATTGGCCGTGGTTCTGGAACTGGGGCACCGGCGAAATCGGTCTCAACGGGGTTCACTTTCTCGACCTCGCCCGCTGGGGACTCAACCTCGATTGCCCTTTCCGCGTTGCGTCCGCTGGCGGTCGCTATCACTTCGAAGACGACCAGGAAACGCCCGATACCCAGACCGTCACCTACGATTTCGGCCGCCACACGCTCGTGTGGGAACACCGTAGTTGCCTCCCCCAACCCATCGAAGGAGACGCGACAGGGGTCGCCTTCCTGGGCGAGAAGGCGACCGTGATCCTCGGCCCGTCGGGTTATCGAATCCGCGATCCGCATGGGAAGGAAATTCACCGCCACGAGGGTTCCTTCACAACCGCACCCCATGTCGCCGCCTTCCTTGCCAGCGTTGAGAAGCGCGGTGTGGCCAACCCGGCGAATGTCGACGACGCCCACAAATCCACCCTGCTCTGTCATCTGGGCAACATGGCACACCGCGTCGGACACTCCCTGCGTCTCAACCCGGAGACCCGCCAGGTCCGCGACGATCGCGACGCCGCAGCCCTCTGGCATCGCAGCTATCGGCCCGGGTGGGAACCTGTCCTGTGAACCGTCCTGCACAGCATGCTCCAGCGTCCGCATGGCTCACCGATGAGGAGATTTTTCCGGGAGCCGACTATCAGCATCGCCTCCGTCTGGGCCGGTGCGAGCCAGAGGCCTACTTCAGCCCCTGGGATCCGAGCTCCTGCCTGCTCGCCGAGCGTCGTCGATGGATTCACGAGCATCCGGAACGCCACGTTCTCGCTGAAGACTCCGCCATCCCAGCCCTTCTCGAACTGGCGGAACTCGCCACCCTCTGGACCGGCAGTCCCGCACCCATCGCGATCCCGTCCAATTCCAGTGCGCTCACCGCATCCCTCGGCACGCTCCTCGAACCCGACTTCGTTCTGCTCTCCCGCGATTCGCAACCTCCCCGCCTGATCGCCGGCTGCATTTGCTTTCCATCCTCGTGGGCTCCCGAGCACAAACTCGGCAGCACACTCGACCAGATTCACGAAGTCGTTCCCGATCTTAATCCCACTCTGGGCGGTGCCATCAACGCCTTCCTCGGACGACTCAAGCCCGGAACGGCGTGGACCCGCGCCAATTGGGGCCTCTGCGCATCGCCTGAGCGAAACCAGCATCCCGCGCGACAACTTCCCCGCCTGCGCATGCCCTACGATCCGAACCGCACCTGGGTTCGCATCGAACACCAGGCCCTCATGGTGCTGCCGCAATCTGACGCCATTCTTTTCGGCATCCGTATCGATCAACGACCTCTCACCACGCTCATCGGTTGCCCCTCCACCGCCCACGCGCTGGGGCGTGCACTCCGGTCGATGCCCGGGCCGATGGCGACCTACAAAGGAATCGCCGAAGTCCGGGAAGCGATCGCCGATGACCTGCTCGGCACGGCTCATCGGCCCATGATGTAGAAGGTTTGCTGATTGAAAATTATTTAGCTCCACCACTCCGACTTCTCGATAACATCCCGGAACACGTGTCCGCCAGACCCGGAAACAGCGCCTATAAGTTGAGTCACAAGCATTTGGCCTCAAAAGCTTTGCATTCATAAAAACACACTCAAACCCACCTCGACTGGCGGCAAGGAATTCGTTGACACCTGGAGCCGCACTGTTAGCGTTGCTTCACGAAGCAGCGGGTAGTCCCGCCCTCTTCACTGGATCAGACCTACGAACCGGAAGGATTCGACAGTAACCTTATGGCTAAGAAAGCGACCCCCAGCACTCAATCACAGAAGTACGTCTACGTTTTTGGAAACAAGAAGGCGGACGGCGACGGCTCCATGAAGCCCCTCCTCGGTGGCAAGGGCGCCAACCTCGCGGAGATGTCCCGCATCGGCCTCCCTGTGCCCCCCGGCTTCACCATCAGCACCGAGGTCTGTACCTACTTCTACAACAACAAGCGCACGTACCCGACGGTCCTCGATACCCAGGTGAAGGAAGGCGTGGCCTTCATCGAGAAGATCATGAGCACCAAGTTCGGTGACAAATCCGCCCTGCCGCTTCTCGTCTCCGTCCGCTCCGGCGCCCGCGATTCCATGCCGGGGATGATGGACACCATCCTCAATCTCGGCCTCAACGACGTCACCGTTCTCGCCCTCGTCAAGGCCACCGGCAACGAACGCTTCGCCTGGGATTGCTACCGCCGCTTCGTCCAGATGTACGGCGACGTCGTCATGGGCGTCCAGAAGCGCGCCGGCGAAGATCACGAGCCGTTCGAAGTCTCCATCCACCAGCTCAAGCACGAGCGCTATCACCAGGAAATCGAAGACACCGCCCTTTCGGTTTCCGATCTCCAGGAACTCGTCACCCGCTTCAAGGCACTGATCAAGGAACGGACCGGCAAGGAATTCCCCCAAGATCCCTGGAAACAGCTCTGGGGCGCCGTCGGCGCTGTGTTCGGCTCGTGGATGAACGACCGCGCCATGGTCTACCGCCGCAAATACGGCATCCCCTCCGAATGGGGAACCGCCGTCAATGTCCAGGCCATGGTCTACGGTAATACCGGCGAAAATTCCGGGTCCGGCGTGGCCTTCACCCGCAACCCCGCCAACGGCGTGAAGGAATTCTACGGCGAATTCCTCATCAACGCCCAGGGCGAAGACGTCGTCGCCGGCGTCCGCACTCCCGAACCCGTCGCGCAGCTCAAGGCCGAAATGCCCGCCGCGTATCATGAGCTAGACGGCATCCGCAAGAACCTCGAGACGCACTTCAAGGACGTGCAGGACTTCGAGTTCACCATCCAGGACGGCAAGGTGTTCATGCTCCAGACCCGGAACGGCAAGCGCACCGCCATGGCCGCGCTCAAGTTCTCCATGGACATGGTCAAGGAGAAGCTCATCGACTGGGAAACCGCCATCATGCGCAACCCGGCCGACCAACTCGACCAATTGCTCGCCCCCGTCTTCGACCTCGTCGAGGTGAAGAAGGCCCAGGCCATCGCCACCGGCCTTCCCGCCGGACCCGGTGCTGCCTCCGGCAAGATCTACCTGAATGCCGACCGCGCGGCCGCCGCTGCCGAAAAGGGTGAAAAGGTCCTGCTCGTCCGCAACGAAACCTCGCCGGAAGATCTCCGGGGCATGATCGCCGCGGAAGGCATTCTGACCGCCAAAGGCGGCGTCAGTTCCCACGCGGCTCTCGTCGCCCGTCAAATGGGCAAGGTCTGCATCTGCGGCGCCGCCGCCCTCCAGATCGATTACGGCACCAAGACCGTCTCCGTCGCGGGCCTCACGTTCAAGGAAGGCGACTTCCTCTCCATCGACGGCACCTCAGGCACCGTCTTCGCCGGCGAACTCAAGACCGCGCCGTCCGAAATCATCGCCGGCCTCGTGCATGGCGACAAAGGCGCCCAGTCGACCGAGAAGTTCAAGAGCTTCCTCCAGCTCATGAAGTGGTGCGAGAAGGCCGCACGCCTTCAGGTCCGCACCAACGCCGACAACCCGGAACAAACCGCGAATGCCCTCGCCTTCGGCGCCACCGGCATCGGTCTCTGCCGGACGGAACATATGTTCTTTGAGGGCGATCGCATCGACGCCATGCGCGAGATGATCCTCGCCAGCAACGTCGATGACCGGAAAAAGGCTCTCGCCAAGCTCCTACCCTACCAGAAGGCGGACTTCGCCGGCATCTTCCGTGAGCTCAAGGGCTATCCGGCCACCATCCGGTTTCTCGATCCCCCGCTCCACGAGTTCCTCCCCCACGAGAGCGCGGCCCAGGGCGATCTCGCCAAAAAAATGGGCGTGACCATCGAGGCCGTCAAACAGCGCGTCAAGGAACTCCATGAGTTCAATCCCATGCTCGGCTTCCGCGGTTGCCGTCTAGGGATCGTCTACTCCGAGATCTCGGAGATGCAGGCTCGCGCCGTCTTTGAAGCCGCCGCCGAGGTCCAGAAGGAAGGCATCAAGGTCAAGCCGGAGGTCATGATCCCGCTCGTCGGGTTCAAGCGCGAACTCGACCTCCAGGTCGAAGTCGTCCACCGCGTCGCTGCCGAGGTTCAGAAGGAGAAGAAGGTCAAGCTCTCCTACCTCGTCGGCACGATGATCGAAGTCCCCCGCAGCGCCCTCACCGCCGATGAGATCGCTCAGACCGCCGAGTTCTTCAGCTTCGGCACCAACGATCTCACCCAGACGGCGCTCGGCATGAGCCGCGACGATTCCGGATCCTTCCTCCCGCCCTACATCGAGTTGGAAATCGTGAAAAAGAATCCCTTCGCCTCCATCGATCAGGCAGGCGTCGGTCAACTCATGAAAATCGCCGTCGAAAAGGGCAACGCCTCGCGGCCTGGCATCAAGCTCGGCATTTGCGGCGAACACGGCGGCGACCCTGAATCGGTCAAGTTCTGCCACAAGCTCGGACTGACCTACGTCTCGTGCTCGCCGTTCCGGGTGCCCGTGGCCCGCCTCGCCGCCGCCCAAGCCGCGATCGAGGACCGCCGCAAGACTGCCGCCGCCGGCACCGCCAAGGCGGCCAAGAAGAAGTAGTTCCAGGCTTCCAAGCCTTTCCGAGGCCGTCCTGCCACCGCAGGACGGCCTTTTTCATGCCTTGAATGATGCTCTCCGTGAACCGTGAATTCGTTCCCTTAATTTTTTATGACTTACAACTCTGCGTTTCATGGGCCGTGAGCAGGTCGGTTTCGAACAGGGAACTCTCCATAAACCTGGCCTATCCCTCCGCCGATTGTTGCCATCCCGAAAGCATCCGGGGTTTGGCGTTGGCTTGGCACCCGCCCCGAAGGGGTGACATGAGACAGCCCTGGGTGAAACCCAGGGTTGTATGTCCAAAAAGGTCCAAGCCCTGAAAGGGCGTCATGAAGTCACGCCCTTTCAGGGCGAGGAAATACATGGGGATCGGATTCCCAGGGCCCTGCCCTGGGCTATCCCATCCGGCCCCGTCGGGGCTGTTGCCCAAATTGTGCCCCGTAGCGGCGGGCGTCCCGCCCCTCGGAGTCCTCCCGTGTTGATGGCCCGTGAGCCTGGCGCTTGCGCGCATGCCGCCTGTTGAACCGCAAAACCGTTCCGTTGATCTCCACCAATGGACGATTTTCCGGTGCAGATCCCGCCTCGGAAGCCCAACGGCCTTCGCCCCAAAAAAACAAAGCGAAGCAGGTTGAACCTGCCCCGCTTTCTCAAATTCATGTTCGCTGACCCCGATTTACCGGCGGGCGCGACGTGTCACCGCCAACAGTCCCGCGCCAAGGAGGAGCAGCGAACCCATACCGGGTTCGGGAACGGCGGCGATCACGACGCCATACATATTGCGTCCATCCTCGCCAAACTCGTTGAGGGTAAAGGTTCCTGCCGGCACCACCTTGCCAAAGACCGACGCCCAGTTGTTGATGCTGCCGTCCGCGCTCTCGTCGATCCCCACATCATCCGGAAATGCCGGATTCCCCAAGTGGTTGCCATTCAATGAGAACGGAACAAACCCCTGTTCCGCGACCCACCTCATCCGGGTGGAAAAATCAGGCGGCGTGGCGGCGGCGCCATCGGTGAGGCGGTTATCGATGAGCAGGTACACCAGGGAGGGATCCTTAATCGTGATGTCCAGAGCGAACGTCGCGTTCTCCCGGTTGTTGTTCCCAATCATGATGTACTCCTGGCCCACCAGATAGGCCGGAAGTCCCACCGTCGCCGACGCCCCATTATATTCGTGCACGCGATCGGTCATCGCTTTGGCGTCTTCACCGAAGCGTCCCACTGTGTAGGCCGGCACCAGAACGGTCCCATTCGGATTCTGAATGTCGAACGTCATGCCGGTCGCCATCGCCGGAGGCCGATCGGCATCACCGTTTCGCTGAGTGACGGACAGAATGTTCGGGGCCGCTTGGAGGGTAACCGCAGCACCGACGGCGAGGGCGGTGCACAACGAAAAGGGAGAAAGGGAGCTGTTCATGACGAAGGGAACTGAATGGGTGTACCCAAGCAGCTCCCGTACACACAAGATAAAAACCTAACCAAAATGAATCATACCTTCCATCCGCCTTCCGTTGCGTCCCGTTTCCGATGCTTGAGAGGCCGCCTTTTGTGCCGCTGGACGGGACCCAAACCCTTCGCTAGCCTCCTTCCCTATGTCGAAGGCCGCGAAAGCGACCGAACCCACGTTCGAGGACGCCCTCGGAAAGCTCGAATCCATCGTCGAAGACATGGAAGGAGGCGAATTGCCTCTTGAGCAGCTCCTGTCCCGATTCGAGGAAGGAACGCGGATGGCAAAGCTCTGTCATGACAAGCTTGCCGCCGCGGACTTGCGCATTCAGCAATTGGAAACGCAGCCCGGAGGCGAGCCGGTGGCCCGGGATTTTGATCCCGGCCTGCCTGAGACCAGCGCCCCCTGAGCGGCGCCGAGTCGGCGCTTCAATACCGACTCCAACCCGATCGCACCGACCTCCATCCTCCCATTTTACAGTGCAAAACAAGACCATCGAACCCCCCACGCTACCGCCTGTGAGCCGTTACCTCGACATGGTTGACAGTCCGGAGCACGTCAAAAAGCTCACGCTTGAGCAGTGCGGGCAGCTTGCCACCGAGATCCGTCACGAACTCATCACCAAGCTCGCCAAATACGGCGGTCATCTGGGACCCAACCTCGGCGTCGTTGAACTCACGATCGCCCTGCACCGGGCGTTTACGACCCCCAGGGACAAGTTCGTCTGGGACGTCAGCCATCAGGTCTACGTTCACAAACTCCTCACCGGCCGGAAGAACCGATTCCACACCATTCGCACCACCGATGGGCTCAACGGCTTCGCCTTGCGCACCGAAAGTGATCACGATTGCTACGGGGCCGGTCATGCCGGCACCGCCCTCTCCGCCGCTCTCGGCATGTGCGCCGCCCGTGACCAGCACGGAACCGACGAACACGTGGTCTGCGTTTTCGGCGATGCCGCTCTCACCAATGGTATTTCCTTCGAGGCGCTCAACAACATCGCCCACACCACCAAGAAGTTCATCGGCATCCTTAACGACAACGAGTGGTCCATCGCCAAGAACGTTGGCGCCATCTCCGGTTACCTCAATCGCCTCACCACCAACCCCCGCTACAATCAGCTCCAGCGCGACTTCGCCACTTGGATTAAAAAGCTCCCCAAGGGCGACCTCGCCGTCCGCCTCGGCCAGAAAGCCGAGGAAGCCCTCAAGGGCGTCGTGTCCGACATGTCCCTTCAGCGCGCTCATGAAGGTCCCGGCACCGATGGTCGCGGCGGCTGTGGCAGCAGCCTGATCTTCGAGGAATTCGGCCTTCGTTACCTCGGACCCTTCGACGGTCACGACCTCCCCACCCTCATCGGCGTGCTCGAGTTCGCCAAGACCTGCGACGGCCCGGTCGTCATCCACGTCCTCACCCAGAAGGGCAAGGGCTTCGAGGCCGCCATCAAACAGCCCGAGAAATTCCATGGCCTCGGGCCGTACTGCGCCGAAACCGGCGTCGTCGTCAGCCCCAAGAACGGCACCCCTCCCGCCTGGCAGGAATGTTTCGGCCGGACGATGGTCAAGCTGGCCCAGCAAAATAAGAACGTGGTCGGCATCACCGCCGCCATGCCCAGCGGCACCAGCCTAAAGCTTCTCGATCAGGCCCTGCCCAAGCAGTACTACGATGTCGGCATCGCCGAGGAACACGCCGTTATCTTCGCCGCTGGTATGGCCACCATGGGCTTCCACCCCGTGGTCGCCATCTACTCGACGTTCCTCCAGCGCGCCTACGACTGCATCCACCACGATGTCTGTCTCCAGGATCTGCCGGTCACTTTCTGCATGGACCGCGCCGGTCTCTCCGCCAACGACGGCCCCACCCACCACGGGCTTTTCGACATCTCCTACCTCCGGTGCCTGCCCAACATCGTGGTCATGGCCCCCAAGGATGAGGATGAACTCCAGGACATGATGTTCACCGCCACCCTCCAACAGCACCCGGTCGCGATCCGCTATCCTCGCGGACCCGCCGAAGGTGTCGCGGTCAAGGAACGCCCGTCCGTCCTCGAAATCGGCAAGGCCGAAGTCCTCCAGCACTTCAGCGGCAAGGGGAAACGCAAGGCCGCGTTCTTCGCGCTCGGCAACATGCAGCAGGTGGCCCGGGACGCCATCCGGGCCCTCCAACTCGAAGGCTGGGATTGCGCCCTCATCAATCCGCGCTTCTGCAAACCGCTCGACGCCGCAACCCACGAGTTCTTCGCTCGCGCCGCCGACGTCGTCGTCACCCTCGAGGACCACGTCCTCATGGGGGGCTACGGCAGCATCGTCCTCGAGTGCTTCAACGAGAAACGCGTCACCACGCCCGTCGTCCGCATCGGATGGCCCGACGCCTTCGTCGAACACGCCAGTTCCGTCGATTACCTCCGGCAACGCCACGGCCTGACCGCCGAGCGCGCCGTCCAACTGGTCCACTTGGCCACCCAGTTCCCGGCCCAGTCCCATCCGCACTCGCTCACGTCCGCCGTGGCCTGAAACGGAACGGTCACCTGAATTTTACGAGATACCCCGGGGCCGGGCGTGCTATGCCTTCCCACGCATGTCCGGTCTTCAGGTCTCACGCCGCAATTTCCTCCGAACGGCCGCCTTCGCGGCCCTGACCGTACCCGCCCACCGGGCCACCGCCGCCTGGTTGAGTTCGCCACAACCCATCCCACCGGGCCCAGGGCAACCGTCCTGGCTCGAAACGCTCGATTTCACCCCGGCTCCGTTGTCCCGCGAGGACCGCGTCGTTGTCCCGGAGGGTTTCGAATCGGAGGTGTTGCTTCGCTTCGGGGACATGCTCAACCCGGCCGGCGATCGCTATGGCGATCACAACGACTACCTAGCAATCCTCCCGCGCGGCGACCGCGAGGGCTGGCTGTGGGTCAATCACGAGAGCGTCACCCTGCCCCTTGTGACCGGCTCTTGGAAACCGCCGCTCACACTCGCCCAGTCCTCCGATTGCCTCCGCGCCATGGGCGGATCCGCCTTGCGTCTCCAACGCTTACCCGACGGCCGCTGGCGTCCGCTCCTACCGGATCGTCGTAACTTCCGTCTCGACGGCTTCTCCTCCCGCCTTCGTCTCACCGGTCCCGCCGCAGGTTCCAGCTGGGTTCGGGGCGCCCATCACGCCATCGGATCCAACTCCAATTGCGGTGGGGGCATCACCCCCTGGGGCACCGTCTGCAGCGGCGAAGAGAATGTTCAGGAAATCTGGGGCGACCTCGAACTCGGCGACCCTCCCCTCCGCCCTATTCATCCGGAACTGGCCCGCCCGTCGGAACACTACGGGTTCATCGTCGAAATCGATCCCGACGCCTCCCCTCGACGCCGGTTCTTCAAACACACCGCCCTCGGTCGATTCGCCCACGAGAACGTTGCCTTCAACCTGACCCGCGATGGCCGCCTTGCCGCCTACATGGGCGACGACCGCGACAAGCAGTGCCTCTACAAGTTCATCTCCCGCGATCCGTTCCGCCCGGCCGCCGGCGACGCCAACCGGCGGCTGCTCACCGACGGCACGCTGTACGTCGCTGAGACCTCTCTCGGCCGCTGGCTCGCGCTCGACCCCGCCCAACAACCGGCCCTTCGAAACGCCGGTTTCGACCGCGCCCGGGTTTGCGTTCACACCCGCACGGCCGCCCGCATCGTGGGCGGCTCCCCGTTGGACCGGCCTGAGGACGTGGAGATCCATCCGACGACCGGGGACGTCTTCGTCGCTCTGACCGCGTGGCAACCCGTGGCGCAAAAGCACACCGAGAAGTATTTCGCCGCCGTTGCGGGTGCGATCGCCCGCCTGCGCGAGGCCGGAGGGGATTCGGGTTCCCTCGAATTCGAGTGGGAGATCTTCGTCCCCGGTTCCACCGACACTGGCCTCGCCTGGCCAGACAACCTCGCCTGGACACCTTCCTCGCATCTGATGGCATCGACTGATTTCGCACAAAAACCCACCCCCGTGGCCGACAGCTCACAGAGCATGTTCGGCAACAACTTCCTCGTCGTGATCCCCACGCTGGGGCCCCGGGCCGGGCGTGTCTTCCGGTTCGCCGTTGCGCCTTGTGGCGCCGAGTTCTGCGCTCCGACCGTGAGCCCGGATCTTCAGGAACTCTGGGTCAACGTCCAGCACCCGGGCGACGGCAGCACCGGCCCCGAAGCCTGGACCAGCCATTGGCCCGACGGGGGCAACGCCCTTCCGCGCTCGGCCCTCATCGCCATCCACAAGACGTGACCCGGACGCCACCGTCCGTCATGCGCAGCTTACGAATCGACCCCCCTAGACCTCATGCTGGCCCCCGTCCGGTCTTCGCATTAGAATCGCGGTCTTATGTCGCTCGTCGAACAGATGAAATCGCTGGCGGCCGAAGCGAAGTGTGCCTCTCGAGGTCTGGCGAAGCTGACCTCGGAACAGCGGAACACCTGCCTTCGCGCCATGGCCGACGCACTCATCCAAGCCACTCCAGCCATGCTCGAGGCCAATGCCAAGGACATGGAAACCGGCCAGTCCCTCGGGCTCTCCCCCGCCATGCTCGATCGCCTCAAGCTCGATGAAAAGCGCGTCGCCGCCATGGCCAATGGACTTCGAGAAGTCGCTGCGCTTCCCGATCCCGTCGGACGCATTCTCGATGACCGCACCCGCCCGAACGGTTTGCATCTCCAGAAGATCGCCGTGCCCATCGGGGTGATTGTCATCATTTACGAATCCCGTCCGAACGTCACCGCCGACGCCGCAAGTCTCTGCATTAAGACCGGCAACGCCACCATACTGAGGGGCGGCAAGGAGGCGCTTCGCTCCAACCGCCTGATTTCCGAAGTTCTCGTCGCCGCCGCCCGAGCCGCCGTTCCCGACTTTCCCGAAAAGGCCATCCAGGTGGTTCCCGTCGCCGACCGCGAAGCCATCCCGGCCCTGCTCTCCCTGCCCCAGTACATCGATCTTTGCATTCCTCGGGGCGGCGAAAGCCTGATCCGCGCCGTTACCGAGTGTTCCCGCGTGCCGGTCATCAAGCACTACAAGGGGGTCTGCCACGTCTTCGTGGAGCGCGACGCCGACCCCACCATGGCCGTGGCCGTTCTGGTCAACTCCAAGACCCAGCGCCCATCCACCTGCAACGCCGCGGAAACCCTGCTCGTCGATTGGCCCATTGCCACCGACTTCCTCCCCCTCGCCGCCGCCGCCCTCTGGGAAAAGGGCGTCGAGCTGCGCGCCGACAAACCCAGCCTCTCCATCCTGGGAATGAAGTCCAAGGCGCCCCTCGGAAAACTGGTCGCCGCCAATCCCGCAGATTGGGAGACGGAGTATAACGACTACATCCTCAATGTCCGGGTCGTCGATGGCCCCGACGACGCCATCCGGCACATTGCGCAGTACGGATCCGCCCACACCGACACCATCGTCACGGCGAACGAGGGCATCGCCCGCCGATTCCTGGCGGAGGTTGATTCGGCGGCTGTCTACTGGAATGCCTCCACTCGATTCACCGACGGCGGCGAATACGGCATGGGCGCCGAGATCGGCATCAGCACCGACAAACTCGGAGCCCGAGGCCCTATGGGTCTCGATGAACTCTGCACCTACAAGTGGATCGGATTCGGCACGGGCCAGATCCGGAATTGATCGGAACGGGAGAAGGGGGAGGTGGAAAGACACCTAACCCCTGACCACCGACCACCCACCAAGCCGCACCGACCGCTTCGCGCTCAACCTACAGGCCCATGGCCCCTTCCACCGCCGAACTCAAGGAAACAGCCCTGATCCAAGCGTTGCGCTCGGCGAAACTGTTCGTCGGACTCGGCAACGAGGACCTTCGCCGCATCGCCGGCATGGTGACGTCACGCGACCTGGACACAGATGAGTACCTGTTTCGAGAAGGTGAGCCGTCCAAAGGATTCTACATCGTCCGGAGCGGCGCCCTCTGCGTTCACCGGGTCAATGCCGTCGGAAAAGAGCAGGTCATCCACGTCTTCCGCCCGGGTGAATCGCTCGCCGAAGCCACCCTCACCATGGAACAGGGTTACCCGGCCAACGCCCGCGCCCTGCAACCGTCCCAGATTCTGCTCATCCGCAAGGATGGCTTCGTGGACATGCTCCGGCAGAACCCGGAACTGGCCCTGCGCATGCTCGCCTCAATGGCGGTCCATCTCCACGTGCTCGTCGGCCAAATCGAGGACCTCACCCTCAAGGACGTCGAAACCCGCCTCGCCAACTGGTTCCTGAAACAGTGCCCGAAGCCCATCACCTCCAGCCCCTTCACTGTGGTCCTCAAGGGCACCAAACGCGCCCTGGCGGCGGAACTCGGTACGGTTTCTGAAACCTTCTCCCGAACCCTGGCCAAACTACGCGACCTTCAGTTGATCGAGGTCGACGGACCCAACATCACCCTGCTCAATCCCCTCAACCTCCAGAGTCTCCTGCTCAAAAACCTCGGAGAATGACGCCATTCATGAATCCGCCCCTCCCTGCCCAAGCTCGCGTCGCCATCGTCGGCGGGGGGATCGCCGGCACCAGCGTCGCCTACCATCTCGCACAACTCGGCTGGACCGACGTGGTGCTGCTCGAACAGAACCGCCTCGCCGGCGGCACCACCTGGCACGCTGCCGGCATGGTCACTCGCCTGCGCACGTCCAGTTCGATGATGCGCATCAACCAGGCGTCCGCCGATCTCTACGCCCGCCTGTACGCCCTCACTGGACATGACGTCGGCTGGCGCCAGGTCGGCAGCCTCGTGCTGGCCCAAACTCCGGCGCGCTTCACTCAGTACCATCGCACCACCGCCATGGCCCGATACCTTGGCGTTGAATCTCACCCCGTTTCCCCCACCGAATGCGGCGAACACTTCCCGGGACTCCGAACCGATGACCTGATCGGTGGCTACTGGATCCCCCACGACGGCCGCTGCCTGCCTGCCGAGGTCCCTGTCGCCCTTGCCCTCGGCGCCACACAGGCCGGAGTCCGGGTTTTCGAGAACGTCCGCGTCACCTCCCTCCTCACCCGGGACGACCGAGTGACCGGCGTTCGCACCGCCCCCCACCACGACATCCATGCCGAGGTCGTCGTCCTCTGCGGCGGCATGTGGACCCGCCAACTCGCCGCCAGCGCCGGAGTCGCCATCCCCCTGCATCCGGTCGAACACCATTACGCCGTCAGCCATCCCATCGACGGCGCCTCCGGGAATCTTCCCTGCACCCGCGACATGGACGGCTCCATTTATTTCCGGGGCGAAGACGTCGACGGTGGGGGCGCCATCGTCCTCGGCGCTTTCCAGAAGGTCACCAAGCCGTGGGACGTCCCCAGGATTCCTGACGATTTCTCGTTCCAACTGTTGGATGCCGACTGGCCGAAATTCCAGAAGGCCCTCGTCGACGCGGTCCGGCGCATTCCCGCACTGGCCAGGGTCGGTTTTGCACGCTTCGTCAATGGCCCGGAAAGCTTTACCCCCGACAACCACTGGCTCATGGGGGAAACCGCCGAACTCCGCGGCCTGTTTGTACTCGCCGGTTTCAACTCCGCAGGAATCGCCAGCGCCGGTGGGGCAGGCAAAGCCCTTGCCGAATGGATCATCGGCGGCGGAATGCCCTTTGATCTGACCAGCGTGGACATCCGACGCTTCGGCGTCTGGGCCAACGACACGTCATTCCTCCGGGAACGGGTCGGCGAGGCTCTCGGTCTCCATTACCAGATGGCCTGGCCGAACCGGGAATTCACCACCGGCCGAGGCCGTCGCCTCTCGCCCCTCCACCCCTTGCTCGCCGGCGCGGGCGCGTGTTTCGGCGTCAAAGGCGGCTGGGAACGCCCGAACTGGTTTGCCAGGAACTCCCCGGAATGCGCCGCACAACCCATCGTCGAATACGCCTTCGGTCACCAAAACTGGTTCGCGAACCACGCGTTTGAACATCAGGCCTGCCGCGAACGCGTCGCCCTCTTCGATCAGTCCGGCTTCGCCAAGTTCCGAATCCAAGGCCCCGGCGCTCTCACCGCTCTTCAGTTTCTCGCCACCAACAACGTCGATGTCGACCCCGGCCGCGCCGTTTACACCGGCCTGCTCAACCGCCAGGGCGGTTACGAATCCGACCTGACCCTCACCCGGATCGAACCCGACGCGTTCTTCGCCATCACGGGAAGCGCCCAGGGTCCCCGCGACGCCGACTGGATCCGCCGGCAGGCACCTCAGGGCTGTGACTTTGAGATACAGGATGTGACCAGCGCTTACGCCGTCATCGGGGTCATGGGCCCCCGGGCCCGCGACCTGCTGACCCGGGTCACCCGCCACGACCTTTCCAACAGCGCATTCCCCTTCGCCACCCATCAGTCCGTTCGCTTCGGCGACATCGAGGCCATCGCGCTTCGCATCACGTATGTCGGCGAACTGGGCTGGGAGCTCTATGTTCCAGCCCACCACGCCAATGCACTGCATGGCGAACTGATGAATGCGGGAGCGGACCTCGGCGTCGCCAACGCCGGTCATTACGCGATCAATTCTCTCCGGCTCGAAAAGGGCTATCGCGCTTATGGCGCGGAATTGTCGCCCGATGAATCACCGCTAGAAGCCGGCCTCGGCTTCACCGTCGCCTGGGATAAACCCGGTGGCTTCCTGGGCCGCGAAGCCCTCCTGAACCAGCGGAACAACGGCCTGCGCAAGCGCCTCGCCTTGCTGGCCCTGGAGGATCCGGAGCCCGCCCTTTGGGGTGGCGAACCGGTCCTAAGAAACGGGGTCCCGGTCGGCTACACCACCAGCGGCACTTACGGCCATACCCTCGGCGCCGCCGTCGCCATGGCCTACATCCGCGATCCCGCCGGATCCACGGTCTCGGCCGAACACGTCCGCGACGGTCACTACGAAATCGAGCTCAACGGATCGCGCGTCGCCGCCCGCGTCTCGCTCGAACCTTGGTACGATCCGCGAAGGCTCCGAGTGCTCGCCTAACCCACGGCCCAGGTTCACCATCGGTTCCCATGCAGGAGCCGTGTCCGCCCAATTCGGGGTCATCGAACGAGCGCCGTTCCTCCTTGAACCGAGCGCTCCGGGAACGTTCAGCTCACAACGCCTGGGTCCAACAGGTTCTCTCCTTCCTGCTTCCTGCCTTGCCTTCGCCGCATCCGCTCCCGCGCAACAACCTTCCGATACTTGGAACGTCGCCCCTGCTCCCACCCTCATCGATCGCGTCAACGTTCTCCCGAACGCCCCCGCGCTCATCCACTCCCTGGGCATGGCCGCGGACCTCGCTCAGCGTCACCAAACCCCATCCGATCTCCGCGAGTGGCAGGACCGCCGCCCCACCGTCGAAACCGCCTTTCGCCGCGCGCTCGGGCTCCAACGTCTGCCCGAACGCAGCCCTCTCCAGGCACGCACCGTTTCGCAGTTGGACCGCGGCGCCATCACCATCGAGAAAATCGTTTTTGAAAGCCGGCCCGGGTTCCCGGTCACCGCCAACCTGTACCGCCCGTCCAGCCCTTCGACCACCCGACGACCCGCCGTGCTCTCGCCCATCAGGTACTTCCTATCCCCCGCCAGGACCGCCCCGGACGTCCAGGCGCGTTGCCTCGGTCTGGCGCAACGGGGGGTTGTTGTTCTCACCTACGACGCCATCGCCCAGGGAGAACGCATGGTCATGGGGAACGTGCATCACGAGGCGGGTTACGCCCTGTTGCCGCTCGGGGAAACCATCGCTGGCTGGATGGTCTGGGACAGCATGCGAGCCATCGACTACCTCCAAGCCCGCGAAGACATCGACCCCACCCGCATTGGGATCACCGGCAACTCGGGCGGCGGCCTGAACTCGCTCTTCACCGCTGCACTGGACCCGCGGGTTGCGGCAGCGGGTTCCCCAACTCCCGGAACGTCGCGCCGCGGTGCGCGCCTGGGTCGAACATCTCACCGCACCCACCGCCCACCCTCCCGCCTACCTGGCTCCCAAAACCGTCCGCCCGGCCACGGGAAATGCTCCCGAAAAACTCACCTTCCTCAGCGAACCCGGCGTCCAGATCCCCGCCCTGCTCTGGCGCCCGGCTTCTTTCACCGGTCGTTCTCCCGTACACGGTCGATTTCGGCTCGGTTCTTCCTTCCATGCTGGAAGTGGCGGATCTCCCGGATGTGGTCGCCTTGCTGGCCCCGCGACCCTTCCTGGCCTGCGGGTTCCGGGACGTCGGGGATGTGGGTGCTGCCAACCTGGCAGTGCGCTTCCGTAACGCGCTCCGTTCACCCAACGCAAACCAGAGCGAGTACTCACCGGAGACACCCTTGGACGCGGAGAAACTGCTCGCCTGGCTGGAACGTTTGACAGCATCCCCCACAGGCTCTTCTCCAGAAACGCTACATCCGTAGCGGCGGGCGTCTCGCCCCACGGATTCCCGGGTTCATGGATCCAATGCACGAGTCGCAATTCGTGGATGCTTCCCATGAAACGTGCCTCTTCCAACCCTCCGAAACCCGCGGCGCAGATTCTCCTTCTCCCTCCGGGAGAAGGCCGGGATGAGGCCGCCCGTTCCCATCCTCGCGCCTTGGCTCATTCATTTTGAGCAGTTCCATTTGGAACCGCTGACTCGCCCAGACCCGGTTCAGGCCGGCGGCCGGGTCTCCCCGTCCTTCTTGGCGCCCTTCACTTCGAGGTGCAGATCCTTCAACTGGCGCGCCGAAACCGGAGTCGGCGATTCGGTCATCAAGCAGACGCCTTTCGCGGTCTTCGGGAAGGCGATGACGTCCCGGATGCTGGAGGTCCCGCAGAGCATCGCGCACAATCGATCGAAACCGAGCGCGATCCCGCCATGCGGCGGCGCCCCATAGCGGAAGGCCTCCAGCATGTACCCGAAGCGCAGCTTCGTCTCATCGGGGGAGATCGCGAGAATTTCCTCGAAGATCGTCCGTTGCACATCCGGCTGGTGAATTCGGATGGAACCGCCGCCCAGTTCCACGCCGTTGACCACGATGTCGTAGTGCTGTCCGCGAACCTTCTTCGGGTCTTGCTTCAACAGCGGCACGTCCTCCGTCACGGGTGCCGTGAACGGATGGTGGCTGGAATACCACCGGTTCATTTCCTTGTCGTAGCTCAACAACGGGAAGTCCACGACCCACAGGAAATCGTACCGATTCGAATCCACCGTCAGCTTTCCCTGCACCTTCAAGACGTCGGCGCAGTAGAGCCGGATCTTGCCCAGGATCTCGCACGCGTTCAGCCACTGATCCGCAGCGAAGAGAATCAGGTCCCCTTCCTCGATGGCCAGCTTCGTCCGCAGGGCGGCCTTCTCGGCTTCGGAAAAGAACTTCACAATCGGCGACTTCCACTCGCCCGCCTCGACCTTGATGAACGCGAGGCCCTTGGCTCCGAAGCTTTTCGCGTACTCGGTCATGGTCTCGATCTGACCTTGGGTGGCGCAGGCCAACCCCTTGGCGTTGATCGCCTTCACCACCCCGCCCGAGGCGATCGCTCCGCTGAACACCTTGAAGGTGCTCGCTCGGAAATCTTCGGTCAGATCCACCAGTTCCATCCCGAACCGCGTGTCAGGCTTGTCGATCCCGTACCGGTTCAGGGCCTCTTCAAAACGCATCCGCGGGAACGGCGTTGGAATCTCGCGCCCCAATGCGGCCTTCCAGACCTTGGCGAGCAACCCTTCGATCAGGCGGTAAATGTCTTCCCGCTCGATGAAGCTCATCTCGATGTCCACCTGGGTGAACTCCGGCTGCCGGTCCGCCCGCAAATCCTCGTCGCGATAGCAGCGCGCCAGTTGGAAGTAACGCTCCACCCCGGCCACCATCAGAATCTGTTTGAACTGCTGCGGCGACTGCGGCAGCGCGTAGAACGTCCCCGCTTCCCGCCGGTTCGGAACCAGGAACTCCCGGGCCCCTTCCGGCGTCGATTTGAACAGCGTCGGGGTCTCCACTTCCAGAAACCCTTCGTCGTCCATGTAGTCACGAACGGCCTTCGCCACCTTGTGCCGCACCCGCAGGTTCCTAGTCATTTCCGGCCGGCGCAGGTCGAGATACCGATACTGCAACCGGGTCTCCTCGCTGACGCGCGCCGCCGCCTCGGGCTCGTCGATCTGGAATGGCAACGGATCTGCGAGGTTCAACACCTCGAGTCGTAGCGCCATCACTTCCACGCCGCCCGTCTCGATCTTCGTATTGGCCGTGCCCTCGGGACGGGCCCGAACCTTCCCCTCCACCCGGATGACGCTCTCGCTCCGGAGGCCCGAAGCCCGCTCAAAGAGCTCCTTCGCCAGGTCGGAGGGATCGAACACCGTCTGCGTGCGCCCTTCGCGGTCGCGCACATCGATGAAAATCACCCCGCCAAGATCGCGCCGGGAATGAACCCAGCCTTCGAGAATTACATCCTGCCCGACATGCGTCGGGCGGAGTTCGTTACAATGGTGCGTCCGCTTCATTCGAAAGGGCCGGGATACTGCCCGCCCCCAAGCCCGTTGGCCACCGGGATTTTCACCGCTTTCCCCTCTGGCAGCGCGAGCCCTTCCTCAATACCGTGCCCGCGGATGAACAAGGATCAGGTCGCCGCCATCCTCTCCGAAATCGGAGTCTTACTCGAACTCAAGGGCGAAAACCCCTTCAAAACTCGCGCCTACCACAATGGCGCGCGGACCCTTGAAGGACTTACCGAACCCCTCGAAAAACTCGTCGCCGAAAAACGCCTCGGCGAACTCAAAGGCTTCGGCGAAGCCCTTCAGGACAAGGTCACCACCCTCGTCTCCACCGGCGCCCTCCCGTACTACGAGGAACTCCGCGCCTCCGTCCCCCCCGGCCTCGTCGCCATGCTCGACCTCCCCGGCGTCGGCCCGAAAAAGGTCAAAAAGCTCCACGACGAACTCGGCATCACCACCGTCGAACAGCTCGAAGCCGCCTGCCACACCGGCAAGGTCGCCGCGCTCGACGGATTCGGCGAAAAATCCCAACAGAAGATCCTCGAAGGCATCGCGTTCCGTCGCCAGTTCGCCTCCCGTTACCGAATCTCCGACGCCCTCGCCGCCGCCGAATCCATCCTCGACATTCTACGCGCCCATCCCGACGTCCTCCGTTGCAGCACCGCCGGCAGTCTCCGCCGCTGGAAGGAGGTCATCGGGGACATCGACTTCGTCGTGTCCTCCAGAAACCCCGCCGCCGTCATCGACTATTTCGTCGAGCAACCCGGCATTCAGAGCGTCAGCGCGAAGGGACCCACCAAAGCCTCCGTCATCCTCGAACTCGGCATCCAGGCCGACCTTCGGGTCGTCGCGGATGCCGAGTTCAGTTCCGCCCTCGCCTACTTCACCGGGAGCAAGGAACACAACATCGTCATGCGCCAGCGGGCCATCTCCCGCGGGCTGCGCCTCAACGAATACGGCCTGTTCCGATCCTCCGAGGAAACCCGCGATCTCGCCCTTCGAATCGAGTGCCAAACCGAGGAGCAACTCTTCGAGCACCTCGGTCTCGACTACATCCCGCCCGAACTTCGAGAAGACCAGGGCGAATTCTCTGCCGCCGAAGCCCATACGCTCCCGCGGTTGTTAGACTGGACCCACTTGAAGGGTTCCCTGCACAACCATTCCACCTGGAGCGACGGCCGTAACACGCTGGAGGCGATCGCCGCTCATGCCCAGGAACTCGGTTGCGCCTATTGGGCGATCACCGATCACTCGCGCGCGTCCTTCCAAGCCAATGGCCTCCCGATTTCACGGCTGATCGAACAACGAAACGCCCTCAACGCTCTCAACCGCCAGTTCGCCGACGAAGGCTCCGAGTTTCGCCTGCTTGCAGGCAGTGAAGTCGATGTGCTTAAGGAGGGCTTGGATTACCCGGATGATGTGCTCGCTGACCTGGAAGTCGTGGTGGCCAGCCTCCACGTCCCCGCCAACAACGAAGCCGAGAACACCCGTCGCCTCATCCACGCCGCCCAGAACCGGTATGTCCACATGCTGGGACACCCCAGCGGCCGGCTTTTGCTCGAACGTAACGCCTACCCCGTCGACCTGAGGGCGGTCATCGACGCCTGCGCCGAGACCGGCACCTGGATCGAACTGAACGCCGGCCCGTACCGACTCGATCTCGACTGGCGCCTTTGGAATTACGCACGCCAAAAAGGCGTGAAATGCGTGATCAACTGCGACGCCCACCGACTTGAGCATGCCGGCTACCTCCGTTTGGGTGCGGGACTGGCCCGTAAAGGCTGGCTTGGACCGGGAGATGTCATCAACACGTTACCCCTGAATTCCCTACGTAAAGCTTTCCAAACCAAGCGTTTAAAGTAACCTTCGTCATCTCGCAGAGAATTCACCTAGTTGCCCACCCCCCACCGGCGTGCTACAACACACTCGTGGTGAAGGCGACTCAAGCTAAGGCACTGCGCCGGCTCGGTCGTCGCCCGGCAGGGGCACCCCGGTTCAACCGGGGACCCCAAGACGTGGCGCTCATGCGGCTCAGGGGGCGTTTGCTTCGGCCTTTATTGGCCGGGACGAACAATCCCGTACTGCAGGCAGGCCTTCGGAGGGCCGCATCGGAATCCGAGTCACTCGCGTGGCTCACACCGTTTCCGCTGCTGGTTCTTCCAGTGCTGTTCGAGGAGAAGGTCCGCAAGGCTCGGCATTATGCCATCCGGCAAGCCGAACTGCGCGAATCCACCCGCGAGTGGCTCAGCCTGACGGAGTAGTTCAGTGTCCGGCGCAGTAGGGTGTTAGAAACAAAAACGAAAACCGACGGGCCCGGGGATGTCTCCGGGCCCCTTTGTGTTTCTACCCTGCCTTCCCTTCCGCCGCCGCAGGCTCCGGCAGAGTTCGCCGCATGTCCTCCAGCCGATAACCGAATCCGCCGCCGCGAACGGTCGATAGATCCACGCAGCCCGCGCGTCGCCGATAACAACCCGGATGCACCAACGCCTCGGGGGCGGACGCCTCCGGATAGAACTGCATCGCGTTGGTCTCGACGCCCATGATCGTCCCGGCGTGGGCCGCGAGTTGAAGGTGCGGCAGTTGAGCCAGCATGGGGTTGGTGAGATCCTGCACCATCAGGGTCATTCCGTGCGCCCGGGCCCAACAAAGGCTCAGCAACGCCCCGCTCTGCGTCTTGCACGTCTTCAGCGCCACCCCCGTCCAACCCAGTTCACGTCCCAAACGCACCAATCGCCAGTCGTGCGCGCTCTCGTCCAGAAACAGCGGCTTTCGCGCCGCCACACTGTGCGCGTCAATCCGGTTCGCCTCAAGGTCGTAGGGGAACGGTTGCTCCACATACAGCAGCATGCCGTACAACCGCGGATGCTCATCCTTGAGCCGGTCCAGAATCTCGTTCACATACTCCGGATCGCTCACCGTGCAGTTGAAGTCGGCTGTCAGCCAATCCACCCCGTGCTCCGTCGCTACACCCCCCACTCCCACCAACCGCTCGTAATCCCACGCGGCATCGTTCCCGCGTAGCTTGACCTTCAAACACTTCAACCCATCCCGTCGTATCCAATCCTCCAGCAACACCGGATAGCCGTCCGCCGGCTCGTCTCCTTTCAACTCCGACAACGCGATCGGATCGAGCCCGCCCACCAGATGCCACGCGGCCAGCGTGTCGCGCCGCCGACTCAGGTACTGCACCGGATACCTCCCCTCAAACCCACCTTCCGGACCCAGAAACGCCGCCAGATCCCGACTCAAGAAGTCCGGTCCATAGGTTTCATAGACCGGCCGCCCCAGCAGCCGCCCAAAAGCATCATGGATCGCGACATCATACGCCGACGCACCAATCAACCCCGCCAACCATGGCATCGCTTCCCCGCCCCGCTCCCGATTCAAGCCTTCGATCACTGCCGGCAGAACGTGCTCCACAAAATCCCAACCAATCTCCAGCGGATGCCCCCATATTCCACTCCCCACCCACGCGCTGCCCAGCCGCTGCATCACCCTCACCATCGCCGACAATCGAGTTTCATAACCCAGCTTCGACGGCCACCCCCACTGCACGCTCAGCGGCACCTCGCCCCATCCTTCCGCCAACCGCCCCGCGCGATCCTCCACCCGCAACCACACCCGCGCACACGTGACATGACTCAACGTCTCCGTGCCAAACTTCAACGGCACCCGGGTTGGAATCGGTAACAGATAGAAACGAGTGCCCACCACACGGACATCCGACGGCTTGCTCATGGCCCAGGATCGTGGCGAGTGCCGGTCCCGTCGCGAAGTTCAAATCCACATCCTGACGAATCGGAGTGGGCGATTCCCAACCTGGGTTCCAGGAAATCACTGGGGTCTATACCCCGTAGCGCGAAAACGGTCCCGCACCCCATGCTCAAGTTCGGTGATCGACGGAGACAAACCGTTGGGACCTCAAGACACCTCAATTCAGAAGGAACTGCTCCTATGCAAAACAGATTCATTGCCACCGTCGCCGCCGCGGCTGTCCTCAACTTGGCTGCCGCTTTCGGCGAGGAACACAACACTCCAGCCCGCTCGGATTCCGGGTTGGAAACGAACCAGACCATTATGGGCCGGTTGGTCGGCCTGCCAGAATTCCTCTCCCAGAGTGATTCCACCGCGTCGACGAGCGCTTTGCCGTCGTCACAGATTCCTGAGCGCCCGGACGGGACGCGGTCTACCACGCCCCAGACGCTCAAGAGAAACCCCTACCAACTGCCAGCCGCCAACCAGCCCAACGCCCGGTTCAACCCAATGAATCCGGCGGCGTCCCACACACAGACCCTGCTTCTCATCTCACAGAACATGGCCTTTCGCGACGTTTCAACCCTTCCAACCATCCAAGCCCCCACCACAGGTTCGGGCGGTCGGACCTTCACCGGGCAGTCGGATCCAAAACCGGCGTCCGAGAAGGCGATCCGTTCGGACCTCGAAGCGAACTCCACCGGTGGACAGGCCTATATTCTTGTCTTCAGCGAAGACTCCTCGAGTCAGGCAGCACTGCTCAAAGCGAAGGCCATGATCGCCGACGGCAACTCCAATTGGGCGACCTCCGCGGACGAAGCGCGCGATCGCCTGCAAGTCCGCGGATCCGATGACGTGAATCGCGACGCACGCCGCGATGCATCGAGGCCCAAGCAAACGGAGGAGACCACACGCCCGATCCACCAACAGGAGCTATCCAAGACCGGGTTGAAGGAAGATGCCCAGGTCCGGGTGACCGGACGGCTGATGAGCCGAGGTGGAATCCAGGCGATTCAAGTCTCGGACATCTCGTTGGACACCCGCTCGATCGATCCTTCCAGCGGGAAGACGGATGACACGAATCGCGACCGCCTGAAGGTCAACGACGACAGGAAGCCTTAATAGCTTGATCCCGGCCGGGAATCCCCCTGCCGAACGACCGACCGGAAACCGCTCGCGGTCCGGTCGGTTTCGCGTTGGCTCAGGCACTCCGGTCGGGGCGGAGCGCAACTTATCGGCTTCCGCGAACCGGTTGTTCGGCGACGGAATCGGCGGCCCCTGTCTCGGTCCCGGCAACGGGGACCAGGCAAGGCACGACCGGAACATGATATTGAACGGTGCGGGTCTGGTCGTCCGCCGAGACGGTGATTCGAACTGTCTTGCCGGCGAATGCGCCAAGGATCTCCCGTAATCCCACGAGTCCATCCTCCTCGGCCTTCGAAGGGCTGGGAGCCTGGTTCAGGAAACCGGCTGGATCGGCCGAGACGGAAGTCGACCCTTCGGCGCCCGGCACGGACGGCGTGGGCGCGAGCCGGGTGCTGGAATTGGAAACGAGGCTGGCGAGGAGCGGAGATGGAATCGCAAAATTGAGATTCTGGGCGCCGAGCTTGCTCCAGGACGAAAGACCCACCACCTGCCCCTCTTCATTGACGACTGGCCCGCCACTGTTTCCGGGGGAAAATGGGCACGTCAGCTGATATTGGGGAAAGCCGTCGATCTGTTGGATCTGACTCAAAAGGCCATCCGAAATGCTGAAGGAGTAACCGCGCGGTGACCCGATGGCGTAGAGCCTGGACGCAATCGGTGGAGTCTCCAGTTGCAGGGGCAGAGGCTCCCGGAGGGTTGGCGCAACCTGGAGCAGAGCCAGATCGTGGGTCTCGTGATGCGCGATGATTTTCTGAATCTGCGCCGATGTTCCATCGGAGTACGTCCCCCGTATCTCCTCGGCGTCGCGGACAAGATGCCAGGCCGTGGCGGCACGACCCGAATCGCCGACGAGAAACGCCGCGCCCACAAACCGATCACCCGATAGGGTCCGGACCTTGATGGAAAGGGTGGAGGCGACAACTCGACGGTAGACTTCGGTGGGCGACAATTCGGCGGCCTGAGCCGTAAAAAAAGAGGGGAAGATCCCCGAGAGGATCGCTATCGCCAAAAAATTCGACGCCCATGCCATTCCTGATTCTCAACATCGGCGGGAAGCGCCCTGGGATGAAGCCAAATTCTGAAAGGACCCAGATTACGTGGCGGAGGAGCGGGCCTGCACAGCCCTTGGCGTCATTATCGGTGACCGCGACTACCTGGGAGGCGGAGATTGCCCGGCATGAAGCGTTGGTTGTGGCTCGGAGGAATCAAGGTGGTCTTGGCCGCTGCGGCAAGCGACGGAGGCCAGGAGGGCGAACCCGAAAAGGCGTTGAACATGATCCGCCTGACGTTGCCAGGCGCCCGGCCGGGGGCACGACCGTTGGAAATGGTCCGGATTCCGCCAGGATCGTTCTTCATGGGTTGTCCGGCGGCCGAGCGAGGGCGTGTCGGGCGTGAGTGGTCCAGCCATCAGGTCACCCTTACGAAATCCATTTACCTGGGCCGGCATGAAGTCACCCAGGGCCAATAAAGGTCATTCCACGACGAGCACCCGCGTCCACAAGGGCCTGAGTCGAGTTGATGTACGTACCCCCGACGACAACCTTTTCTTTTCCAATCCCGCCAGGTTCGTATCCTCCCGGCACCGACTCCGATGCCCGACCAGGGGTTGGGTCGTAGGCCACCCCATTCGTGGGTCGTGAGCCGCACCCATTAGACCGTCCGACGCTGCTCCCCTTTCCATTGGAACCCGCCACACATGAAGATCCCGATCGTCCTCCTTTCAATCCTGGCCACCGCAGCCCTTGCCGCGGCACCCGCCGGACCTACCCCCCTCCCCAACGCCCATTCCCATAACGACTACGAGCATTCCCGCCCCTTGCTTGACGCCCTCGACCAGGGCTTCTGTTCCGTCGAAGCCGACATCTACCTCGTCGACGGACAACTTCTCGTCGCCCACGACCGGCCCAAGGTCCGGCCGGATCGTACGCTCCAGGCGCTCTACCTCGACCCCTTGATGGCCCGGGTGAATGCCCACGGCGGGCGCGTCCATCCCGGCGGCCCTCCCCTCATCCTGCTGATCGACTTCAAGTCGGACGCCGACCCGACCTATGCCAAACTCAAGGAAGTCCTGGCAGCCTACCGTTCCATGCTCACGATCTTCCGTGACCAGCGCACCCTCACCAATGCCGTCACGGTAGTGATCTCGGGGAATCGGCCCTGGAATACCCTCGCTGCCGAACCTGAACGTCTGGCTGCCCTTGACGGGCGTCTGCCCGATCTGGAAACCAATCCCAGCCCGCACCTGGTTCCCCTCGTGAGCGACAACTGGCGCTCCCATTTCCTGTGGAATGGAGACGGACCGTTCCCGGCGGACGAAAAGGCCAAGGTCCGTGCGCTTGTCCAAAAGGCCCACCAGCAAGGCCGCAGAATCCGCTTCTGGGCCGCCGCCGATCGCCCCGCGATCTGGAACGTCCAGGCGGAAGCGGGCGTCGACCTCATCAACACGGACCACCTCCCCGAACTCGCGGCCCACCTGCGTGGGTTGCCCACCGCGCCATGAACCACGAAATTGACCGGATTCGCGAAAGCATCCTCCACTGCGTCCACACCGCCGGCGACGTCCTTCTCCACCACTTCGGACGCGTCACGGATATCCGCCAGAAAGGCGAACATTCCAGCGTCGTCAGCGAAGCCGACCTCGCGGCCGAGGCCTGCATTCTGTCGCACATCCGCTCCGAGTTTCCCGGCCACGACATCATCGCCGAGGAAAGCGGCGGAACTCTTCGCCAGGCCGATTACACCTGGGTCGTCGATCCCCTCGACGGCACCTCGAACTATGTCGCCGGGCTCCCCTGGTTCGGCGTCCAGATCGCCGTCCTGCATCGCGCGACACCCATCATCGCGGCCATGTACCTGCCCATCACCCGCACCCTCTACTCGGCGGAGTTGGGTCAAGGCGCGTTCCGCGACGGCGAACGGCTCCAGGTCACCCGTGAGATCCGGATGAAAAATGTGCTCTGCGCCTTCGGGCTCGACCCGGACGCCAGCGACGACGTCAACCGCGCGAACGTAGGCATGCTACAGCGGGTGCTTGGCCGGGTTCGCAACCTGCGGACCACCAATTGCCTGCTTGATTTCTGTTACACGGCGGACGGGCGGTTTGGAGGGTGCGTGAATCTGAGGGCCAAAATCTGGGACATCGCGCCGGTTTGCCTGATTCTCCCCGAGGCAGGGGGCCACATGACCGACCCCCAGGGAAATCCGATTGTCCTGCATCTGACCGAAGCCGATCTCCAACGCGACTACGCCGTTCTCGGATCCAGCGTGACCCTTTTCCCGGAATTCCTCGCGGCGACCCGCATCCCCTGACTACACCCTGGCGGCGACTAACCGGAGATGCTCCTGCATGGCGTACCGGTCGGTCATTCCAGCCAGGTAATCGCAGACCGTCCGGTGAAGAACTTTCTGACGCAGCCTGCGTTGCGCGCCTTCCCCCATGTCGGCCGGATGCTTCAGGAAATACCGGAACAATTCCTCCAACATTTGGACCGCCTGCTGGTTCGGCACATGCACAACCGGGTTGTAGTAGAGCTGCTGGTACAGGTACTTGCGCAGCTGAAGATTCCGCCTCCGACGGTCCGGACTGTAGCGAACCAGCGGTCGCGCCAGTCGCCGGACGCCATCCGACGCTTGGACTTTCGCCGACCGGATCGCCGCCTCGGTGGTTCGCACCACGTCCTTCACCTGTTCATCGATGATCACCCGAATCGTGAAGAAGCGACGCGTCTCGTCCGGCATCCGGCCGTACTTCCGGCGGACCCAGGACGCGGCCTGGCGCCAAACTTCGACGTCCCGCACCAGAGCCTTCTCCGAGAGCAGTCCGCATTCGATGCCGTCGTCGAGGTCGTGGCTGTAGTAGGCCACCTCGTCGGCGAGGTTGGCCACCTGAGCCTCCAACGACGGCGAGCGCACTTCGAAATCCGGGCGCGGCCGAGGAACATCGTACGCGGTGGCGTGCTTCATCAGCCCTTCGCGTGCTTCCCAGGTCAGATTCAGCCCCGGAAAACCGGGGTATTTCCGCTCCAGCTCATCGACCACCCGGAGGCTCTGCCGATTGTGCTCGAACCCGCCGTGCCCCCGCATCAGACGGTTGAGCACACTCTCGCCCGAATGCCCGAAGGGGGAGTGCCCAAGGTCATGGGCCAAGGCGATGGTCTCAGCCAAATCCTCATTCAAACGGAGCGCACGCGCGATGTTCCGCGAGATGCCGGCCACCTCCATCGTGTGGGTCAGCCGGGTCCTCAAGTGATCACCGGTCCCGTTCAGAAACACCTGCGTCTTGTACTCCAACCGGCGGAAGGCCGGGCTGTGGATCACCCGATCCCGGTCGCGCTGATAGTGGGTGCGCCACTCCGGCGGTGTCTCCTCATGGACTCGCCCGCGGGTGGCCGAACTTCGCTGGGCATACGGAGCCAGCCACGCATCCTCGCGCTCCTCCAATTCAATCCTGGAAACCGGCATGGCGGTGGGACGTCCGGCCCTTCGTCACGACACCGGCGACGGCAACCCGGGAATCTCGACTCCCTTCAGCTCGAAAAGCCGCTCAATCACTTCCTCGATCAGGTTGTTCGGACAACTCGCTCCCGCCGTCACGCCGACCGTCAACGGACCCCACGGCAGCCAGTCACGGGTCTCCACTTCCTCCCGCTTGTGCTGATCCCAATGCTGGATCAACCCCGTCGAGACCATCTTGCTCCCGTTCTTGATGAAGTAAGTCGGCAGAATCGACTCCCCCATCTCCGCCAGGTGCGAGGTATTGGAGGAATTGTAGCCACCAATCACCAGCAGCAGATCCGGTGGAATTCTCAGCAACTTCTCCAAGGCATCCTGCCGGTCCTGCGTCGCGCCACAGATCGTGTCGAAGAACCGGAAATGATCCCCCACCTTGTCCGGGCCGTGCTTCCGCTCCATCGCCACCCGCAACCGCCGCTGCACTTCCTCGGTTTCGCCCCGCAACATCGTGGTCTGGTTGGCCACTCCCACCGCTTTCAGATGCAGGTCCGGATCGAATCCGTCGGAATACGCACCCTTGAATTTTTCGAGGAACACCGCCTTGTCCCCCCCGTCGAGGATGTAGTTACAGACGTAGTCCGTCTCTGAGAGGTTGAACACCACCAGGTAGTGCCCACTGCCGTTCGCGCGCGCCTGCGAACTCGTCGCCAATGTCTCCTCGTGCCACGCCTTGCCGTGGATGATGCTGGTCACCGACTCCTTCGAGTACTGGCGCACCCGCTTCCACACGCTCATCACGTCCCCGCAGGTCGTGTCCACAAAGGTGCAGCCACGTGCCTCCAGCTTCTTTCGGGTCGCCACCTCCGTGCCAAAGGCCGGAATGATCACGATGTCCTCCGGCGTGATCGCCTCGATCTCCGCGTCGTCCGGACGGCTCGCAATCGTCACGATCCCCATCCGACGGATCTGATCGTTCACTTCCGGATTATGGATGATCTCGCCCAGGAGAAAGATCCGCCGGTCGGGAAACGCCTTGCGAGCCGCGTAGGCCAGGTCAATCGCCCGCTCCACCCCATAGCAAAAGCCGAATTCTTTCGCCAATGTGACCGTCAACACCCCGGGCACCGAGAGCACATGGCCGTTCGCACGAATCCGTTCCACCAGGTTGCTTCGATAATGCGAAAGCACCTGAGCTTGAACGGCTTCCATAATGTCAGGGCGCCGGAGATTGATCTTCTTCGGTCGCTGCTGCCCGTCTTGGGCCTCCATCGTCATGGGAACGATCGTAGAGGCAGTCACGCCATCACGCGAGTCTTCAGGTTTAGGGTTCATTGTTTGTCCAAGCCGCCGATACCGCCGCCCTCGCAAATTCCAGAAGTTCCCGGTCACCAGCCAGATCCGCAAAGCGGAACGGTGGAAGCCCGCTTTGCACCTGACCCAGCATCTCCCCAGGCCCCCGCAGACGGAGGTCCGCCTCCGCAATCGCAAAGCCGTCCGCGCTCTCTTCCAACACCTTCAATCGCCGACGTATCTCGTCGGAGTCCTTGGCCATCACCAGCACGCAGGTGGCGGCATGAACTCCCCGTCCAATCCGCCCACGCAATTGGTGAAGCTGCGCCAGACCAAATTGCTCCGCATTCTCAATCACCATGACCGTCGCGTTCGGCACATCCACCCCCACTTCGATCACCGAGGTCGCCAACAGAACGCCCGTCCGCCCTGAACGAAAACCTCCCATCACCCGCTCTTTCTCCTCCCCGTCCATGCGCCCATGCAGCATTCCCACCTCGTACGGCTCGAGGACCTTCCTCAATCCCGCCAGTTCGCGGGTCACCGCCTTCACTTCCCCACCCCCGTCGTCCTCCACCCTCGAGTACACCACGTACGCCTGCCGGCCCGCCTCCAGTTCGCCCCGCACAAATTCCCAGACTTTCGGAAGCTTGTCCCGGCCCCGCACATAGGTCCGAATCCGACCTCGTCCAGGCGGTGACTGGTCCATCACCGAAACATCGAGATCGCCATAAAGGGTCAACGCCAGCGTTCGCGGAATAGGCGTCGCCGTCATGACCAGGAGATGGGGATACCGCCCTTTACGTACCAGTTCCTCGCGCTGGGTCACACCAAACTTGTGCTGCTCGTCGATGATCACCAATCCCAGGTTCCGTGGCGTAAACCCGGCCTCCAAGAGTGCGTGGGTTCCGATCGTCATCCCCACCCCAGCGCCCGCCCCGTCAACCGTGGTATCAACCGAACCCGTCCGGCACTCGACCGGTATCCCCAGCGGCCCGAACCATTCCCGAAAACGCCCCTCGTGCTGGCCTGCCAGAATCTCGGTGGGCGCCATCAGGGCCACGCTGTAACCGCTCTCGATCGCCATCAACGCCGCCGCCGCCGCCACCACCGTCTTCCCCGAACCCACGTCCCCCTGGACCAGACGCCGCATGGGAATCGCCCCACCCATGTCATGACGAATCTGCCGCAGCACCCGACTCTGGGCCTCGGTGAGCCGGAATCCCAACCGTCCGAGGAACGGCTTGATCAACCGGTTGTCCCCGCCACACGGAAGTCCCCGGGCCACCGCCCGCAATCGCCGACGCCGCGCCTGGATTTCCCGCTGCAGGACCACAAACTCGTCGAACGCCAACCGGCGCCGGCCCCGGTCCGCTTCCGCCGGTTCCTTCGGGAAGTGCAGCGCGCGAATCGCCTCGGCCCGGGTCGGCAGACCACCCGCCTTCACCTCAGGAAACGGCTCAAGCACCCGTGGCGCGAGATGCTCCACCAGACTCCACATCCGCCCCCGCATCCAACGCTGCGAAATCCCTTCGGTCAGTGGGTACACCGGAACGATCCGCCCCATATGGACCGACGGCTCATCCCCCTCCTCCACAACCTCCGTCTCCGGGTGATTCATGGTCCGCGGTTTCAACTCCATCACCCGCCCCACCACCAACAATTCCAACCCAACCGAGAAATACCCCTCCATGTACGGCATGTTCCACCAACGACAATGCAAACGACCCGTGCCGTCATCCAGGATCAATTCGAACACGGACCGCGTCCCCTTCCGGAAGACCTTGACCCCCTGCGCCACCACCCGTCCCCGCACCGTGACCCATCCCTTCTCCGAGATGTCGCGAATCGCCCGGAATTCCCGCCGGTCTTCATAGCGCCGGGGACGATGCAGCAGAAAATCCGTCAGGGTCCGAATCCCCAGACGTTCCAACTGGAAGGAGCGCTCCGACCCCACGCCCCACAGCACCGTCACCGGTGCGTCGAGGCCAAGCTGGGAGAGTAGGACGCCGGACACGCGATCACGTTGGGGAACCGCAGCCCGACCGTCCACGCGGATCCGGCCATTCCCCGCAAATGTCCTGAAGGCCTCTTGACAGTCTTCAGCGCAGTCCGGAGGGCATCCGTTCCAGAATCGCCTGGGCGGACCGGACCAGTGAGATACTCCGGGCAGGGTCGAGCCGCTCGCCGATCCGGAAGGTAGGCAGCACCAGGGACGAATCCAATAACAGACACTGATCGCTGTTCACCAGTATCCCCAGCAACTCACCGGTCTTGGTGAACGCCAGGTCGCCCCGCCGTGGCGCGAAATCACCCATCAACCGGCGAAACGTCGAACGTTCCATCTCCACGTAGCCGAGATTCTCCGCGTTCAACCGAAACGCGCACTCCCCGTAGTAACTCTCCTCGCCCCCGATGATCACCGCGTCCGCGAATTGAGCCGGGTCCTTCGCCACCTCGTACACCCGCGCGCCCAGGGTCGAAACCATGGCCGCATCCACCGGAATCAACGCCACCCGCGGATCCCGTTTCAACAGACCGAACTCCGCAGCCGCCATCCGACGGTCACCCCGGCTCAGTTCCCCGGAAAAGGCGGTCCACGGCACATCGAGCGGCCAGAGCCGCAAGGCCGTTTGCTCGAGGTGAAGCACCGCGTACACCTGGCCTTCCACCCGCACCAGGACGCTCGAGGCCTCGCGTTTACGAACCACTTCCTGACCCAGCGCGCCCCGCGTGGTCCCGGTCATCTCCGTGCGAACTTTGTTGGTCAAATAATCCGCGTAAATCAGGTTGGCCGGCAACCGCGTCTGCCGCTCGATCTGTTCGCGGATCGCCGTCGATTCCTGCGAAAGGGTCGTCACGTTCGTCGCCAGCCGAGCCGTCGTCTGGAGCAATTCCCGCTTCTCCACCCCGGTGGTCACCAGTTGCTGGGTCAGATTCGTCACCTCCCGGCGGGCCACCGTGGCATCGGCTTCGGTCAGGCGTAGTTCCGTCGTCAGCTTGAACTTGTCCTCCTTCAGCGTGTCGTGGGTCGCATCCAATTCCCGGATCTGCTGCTGCATCGCCTGCGTCTCTTCCCGCTTCCGCACCATCTCCTCCTCCATCGTCTGCAACCGCGCCTTCGCCGCCGCCGCCTCCCGGGTCGTGTCCGACAGCCGGTCCTGCAACGAGTCCGCGCTCCGCCGAGTCGTCTCAAAGGCTACCTGCAATTCGCGCACCGACGCCGACGCCTCCGCCCGAGCCCGGTCCAAACGGGCCCGCTCCTCGGCCAAACGTTGAGCGTCCAGTTCCGACTTCTCCAACCGCTGCTGCACGCTCGATAAAGCGGATTCACGCTCCGCCAAAAGCCGCAACCGCTCCGAAAGCTCCGCCGAGCTGGCCGCCAACGCGTTCGTTAACGCATCACGCTGCACCCGCTCGAGCTCCAGCGCCGATTGCAGGGTCGCCAGCATGTTGCTCATCGCCGGAGCCGACACCCCCGGCGCAGACGACGGAGTCGGTGTCGTGTCCGTCCCGCTCTCCGTCGTCGTCGCGTCAAACTGAACGAACGACAGCAGGGTCAGGATCAGGAAGTCACAAATGACCAGCAGGACCGAGCGATTCATGTGTCCGCTTGCTCCGAGGATTCCAGGATCAGCTGCTGCCGGTACGGCCGCACATGCATCACCTTCAGGATGAAACAGAACAGGATTCCGAACAGCGTCGACGAATACGACGCCATCAGGCTCACGTCACCAAAGCCCGTCAGCCGGAGCACCAAGGCCAGCACGCTCCCCGCAATACCCAAGTACAGCGGAGCGTCAAACATGCTCTCCTCGTTGTCCAACAACCTCAGCTTCGTTTCGCCGCTCACCCCCTGCCCGCGGACGTGCCGCAGCCGGCTGAGGCCGATCAGATAAATGGCAAACTGGGTCACAAAGAACAAGACCAGCATGCCGATGACTTTTTCGTTCATGAGAGAATTCTTAGCCGGGGGCAGTTCCAAGCGCACCTGTGCCTTCAGCACTGGGATGCCCGCGGCCGCGCGCCCCGCCGCAGCCCCAGGTTGAAGCCCGAGAAATCGCTCGCTCGCCAGAAAAATCCCCACCACCACCGCCACCGCCACCACCGCCACCGAAATCATGTCCGGACGCTGCTGAAACCGGCGGTTGGTTTCGGACACAAAGTTCCGCCGCCCCCACCACAATCCCAAAATCAGCAGAAACAACCCATCCAACCACAGAAGGTAACGCACTGCCAACGCCAGCGTCGGCGCCCGTTGCGTCGCCGACACCACCCAACGGGACGCCGCATCCGCTCCGGTCGCACGCACCATCCACCCTCGCCAGCGCCCCTCGTGAATCCGATGCCCTTCCTGAAGCAGTTCCTTCACCGCGCCTCCCCCCAAATCCAGGGCACGCTCCAAATCCTTCAGGCCCGATTCCCCATGTTTCACCAGATAATCGGACACCCGCTTCATCCCACCACTGGCCGAAACCACCGCGTACAGGCTCGTCCAGCGCTGCGCTTCCCCGCCCGAAATCTCCACCAATCGATGCAGGCTCGGCCCGTCCTCGCATTGATCCACCAGGGTCGCGAGCTGCTCCCAATCGAAAAATCGCGCCGCCGCCAATAAATCCAACACCATCGACTCCAGCCCCTCGCTGCCCCTCCCTTGAGTCGCCGCCATCGCCCCACGCTCCCATTCCAACGCCACCCCCGCCCCGCCCCGCCGCTGTTCGACAAGTGCCGAAGCCAGCAAAAGCCCCGCGTCCAGCGGCTGCCCCGAGGCTGAGGCCACTGGGGGAAGAATCACCGTGTGCTCCAACCGCCGGGCCGACAGCAACGCCATCACCGCCGCTTCGCTGCTCCCCTGAATGTGCTGCAACATCGCCCGCCGCGCTTCCGCGGGCAAAAGCCATTGCAACACTGGAATGCCCACCTCGAACGTCCCACGCTCCACCCTCGAAATCGATTGGGCCGCCTCGCGGCAGCAGGCATCCAACCACGGGCTCACCCCACCCCAGAGCGACACTCCGGCATCCCGCGCCACCCGATCTCCCACTTCTTCCATCCCAGCCTCCGCCACCACCTTCGCATCACCTTCTGCCTTCAAGTCGTGCACCGATCGAAACAGCACCGCCGCTGGCCCCACTTGCCCGTTTTTCAAAAAATCGTTGGCCAGACTCACCCGGGTCGCCGTTCCTTCCCCGGCCACCCTGAGAACCTCCCAGTCCACCGCCCGGTAATGTGCGGGCACGAAAAATCCTGCGAGTAGCAAGATTAAGCCACCCGCAATGCACCCAAACGCAATCAATCCTTCCCGCGACATCAGTCCTTTGCTTACGAAGACGTCAGACGCCAGGCAGATTATTCAAAGGAGGTTGTCTCTGGCGAGGAAACAGACGCGGAACCCAATCTCCGCCGCCAGATCGAAACCTGGGTCTCGACGCACACCTCATTCCCGAGCCAAAGCCTTGGCCCCAGCCTCACGTCGTCGCACCTCCAACCGTGCCGCGGTCGCCCCACCATCCCCGCCTCCCCCATCGCGACCCAGCCCCGCTTCGTCGGTCGCTCGATCATGCTCACCAGCATCACCGCCACCGTCCCCGCCCCGAAGGCCGCGAGCGCCGCCCGCGACAACGTCGGCGTGCGAGTGTTTGATGTGCACGCCATTTCCGTCCTAGGGTTGCCATGTCTTGAACGAGCAGGTCACCAAGCCGTCCCTCCTGACTCCCTCCCGCCCCCCCATCGCCATCCTCAGCGTCCCCTTCAATCCAATCACCAACAGCGAAACCCTCGACGCGATCGCCTCCATGATCGCACCCCGCTTGCTCGCTGAAGCCGAACAACGCGGCTGGCGCGTCTTCTTTCTCGGCGGCCGACAGGAAAGCCTCGACAACGCCGTCCGCGCCTCCGTCCTCCGCCATCCCCGACTCCAGATCGTCGGGGCCTTTTCCCCCCCGTTCAAACCCCTGCTTGATCTCGATCACACGGAGACCCGTCGGCGCATCCTAGAAGCCCGGCCCGACCTGCTGCTCGTGGCCTTCGGCTGCCCGAAACAGGAGAAGTGGATCAACATGGACTACCGGGACCTCGACGTTCCGGTCAGCATTGGCGTCGGCGCCACCCTCGCCTACAACGGAGGCACGCTGCGACGCGCGCCCGTGTGGATGCAGCGCACCGGCACCGAGTGGCTCTTCCGCCTCGTCCAGGAACCCGGCCGACGCGGCGGCCGCTGTGGCAGCGGGATCTGGATCTTCGGCCGTGCCATCCTGCATCAGTGGCACCTGCTCCGAAGCCGGCGTAAGCACGCCCGCCTAAACCCCCTGCCGGCCACCCGCCCACTCCCGCCCACCGCCTCCCCCTCCGCCCGTGGCACCGAAGCCTCCACCCCATGGACCGTCCTCACTGCCCCGGAACGCCTGGATGCCGTCGCCGTTCGCGACTTCGGCGATTCCTGGATGCAAGCAGGCGAAACCGCGCGCCTCGCCATCGATCTGGGGGCCACCCGTTTCATCGACAGCACCGGGGTCGGCCTCCTCGTGCGCCTTCGAAAGCGGGCCGAACTGCGCCAGGTCCCCATCACTCTCTGCCGAAGCACGACCGTCATCGACCGTGCGCTCAGCCTCATGCGCATCGAGGAATTCTTCGACCGTATTGACACCCTTCCCACGTATCCCGGAGAGGCTCCCTGGAGCGACCGATCCCCGGCCTTCGCCTTGAAAACAACCCCCGCCGGATTGTCGATCGCTTGGAGCGGCGAAATCACCGCGGTCAGTGCACCGGACCTCCTCCGACAGATCGAGCAGCAGATTGCGGCTCAACCCCCCGGAGCCCGCGTCGAAATACAGTTGTCGGAGGTGTCCTTCGTCGACAGCTCCGCTATCGGATTCTTCCTGGGGCTGAAGAAGCGCGCATGGCGCCAGGAGGTCCTCGTCATGTACCGCAACCCCAGCCCGGCCATCCGCAATGTCTTCCGCCTGCACCACATGGAGGAATACCTCCTGGAGGACCGTCGATTGTGAAGATCGCGATCAGCACGTCGGTCATCCAACGCGGGCGCACCGGCATCGCCCAATACGTTTTTGCCCTCGTCCGCGCCCTGCTCCCGCACACCCCCCACCACGAACTCCACCTGCTCGTCCTGGAGGAGGATCGTTCCTTCTTCGACTTCGCCCGCGACCACGTCCGCATTCTCCCCATCCCGGAATCTCACCGCCCCGCCATCCGCAACATTCTCTGGCACCAGCGACATCTCCCATCGATCGCCCGCCAGGAAGGTTGGGATGTGCTCCACGTGCCCAGCTATCGCCGACTCCTCTGGCGCCACCCCTGCCCCCTCGCAGCCACCATCCACGACCTCGCCCCGTTCCGGGTCTCGGGCAAATACGACCCACTCCGCATGTTCTATGGCCGCGTCGTCCTCCGCAGGCTCGCCCAACGTCAGGACGCCATCATCGCCATCAGCGAAAACACCGCCGCCGACATCCGCTCCTGCTTCCTCGTTCCCGAATCCCGCCTCCGCGTCATTCACAACGGCCTCGACCACCATCGCTTCCACCTCGGTGACCCGACCGCTGCGAAGGCCACGGTTCAACAGCGCTTTGGGCTGGATCAACCCTACTTCCTCTACGTTTCGCGGTTGGAGCATCCCGCCAAAAACCACGTTCGGCTCATCGCTGCCTACGATTCTTTTCGCAAGGCAACCGGCCTCCCCTGGCTCCTGGCCTTCGGCGGCAGCGATTGGCACGGCGCCGAGTCGATCCGGGCTGCCTCCGCCGCATCCCCGTTCGCCCTCGATATCCGATTCCTCGGATTCATCGCCGACGCGGAGCTTCCCGACCTCTACCGCGCGGCCGGAGCCTTCGTCTACCCATCCCTCTACGAGGGCTTCGGCTTCCCACCGGTCGAAGCCATGGCCTGCGGTTGCCCCGTCATCAGTTCCACCCGTGGAGCCCTCGCAGAGGTCGTCGCCGACGCCGCGGAATGCATCGATCCCCTTGACGTCCCCGACCTCGACACCGCCTTGCGCACCCTCGCCACCGACGAGACCCGCCGACGCCAACTGGTCACCGCCGGACTCACCAACGCCCGACGATTCCAATGGGACGTTTGCGCCCAGGCCACCCTCGACGTCTGGACATCCATCGCGTCCCCCCGACGGAATGCTTCGCCATGAATCGACCGTTCATGGCGGCGGTCGCCCCGCCCCGAGGCCCCGTGGCCCCGTGTCCGGAAACTCTCGATCCGTGCCCCGGGCCATGGAGCCCTGCCAGGGATCCGGCGCCTCCCGCCCCGGGCCAGTCTCCACTCCAGCACCGCATCGTCAGGTGTTCCTCGAAACGACCCGTTCCTTTCTCTCCGGCCGTCAGCGCGTTCGGATAGCCGCCGGCATTCGTCCAGAATCGGGGCGTCTCCCTCGACCACGCCAACATCCCCAACGTCGCCATCAGGGGCGCGTTCAGCACCAGCCCTGACACCCACGCCACAGGCCCCCCCCAGCGCGCCACCCCTGCCCTCACACCTTCTCCCCTTTCCGCCACCGAAACAGCGTGGTGGGATGCACCCCCGCCCGGGCCGCCACTTCCGACAGCGTCAGTTTGCCTTCGTCCAACAAGCGCCGCGCCAGATCACGTCGCGCCGTCCGACTCGGCAACGATTCCATCCCAACCGACTCGGCAAAAGAACCGCGCCCGCCAACGAGGAAAGCCCCGTTCTCGGATCCGCCCCCGGACGTCAACGACATCCTCGACACCGGTCCCGCCACCACCCGGCCCACCGGCGCCTCCCACCACCCCGAACGCAGCATCGGTCCGTCGTGAAACAACACCAACCGATCGATCACGCTCTTCAATTCACGAACATTCCCCGGCCAGTCGTACTCCTGAAGTTTCAGAACCAGTCCCGGCTCCAGGGATTGGATGTTCTTCCCAAATCGTTCGTTCGCCCCCTCCACGAACGCGCGCGCCAAATCCGGGATGTCCTCCTTCCGCGCCCTCAATGGCGGGATCGGCATCACCACTTCCGCCAAACGATAGTAAAGGTCCGCTCGAAATCGACCTTCCTGCACTTCGAGGGCCAGATCCCGATTTGTCGCCGCCACCATCCGCACCTTCACCGCATACTCCCCCTCACCCCCAACCCGCCGCGCCCGCCGCGTCTCCAGGAAGCGCAGGAGCTTCGGCTGAAGCATCAAATCCAACTCACCAATCTCATCCAGGAACAGTGTCCCGCCATTGGCCTGCTCCACCAGTCCCTGCCGACTCTTGATCGCCCCTGTAAAAGCTCCCTTCTCCGCTCCGAACAATTCCGACTCCATGAGTTCCCTCGGCATCGCCGCGCAATTCAGCGTCACCAACGGCCCACCCCGACCCGCCTCATGCAACGCCGCCGCCACCCGCTCCTTCCCCGCCCCGGACTCACCCAAAATCAACACCGTCACATCCGTCGGCCCAAGACGTTCCAGGTCCCGCCTCAGCGTCGTCATCGCCCTCCCACGCCCCACCAACCGCGCTCCCTCCACGTCGAGGCGCCCCGCATACAGCTGCAACCAAAGCGCCTGACTCACTCCTGCGGCCTCCAACGCCTCCCTCCACCGCTCGTCTCCATCTCCCTCCGTCACCACATCGAACGCCCCATCCCGCATCGCCGCCACCACCGAGTACGTATCCCCACGCTTGACCTCGATCACGAAAAAGCGCGTCGCCCGCGCCAATTCCACCCGCAACCGCGCCCACGTTGCCCCCTCGAAAACTTCCGCCGGCACCAGGCAAACCCAGTCCGCACTCTCCCCGTCCAGTTGAGGGATGCGCCCGTCCTCAATCGGTTTTCCTTCCCGACCAATCCGCACCAGCCGATTCCAACACGGTGAATCGCTTCCTCCCGAAATCAGGACTTTGACCATGCAGTTCTCCACCGGAACCTTGCTCCAGACGCCCCGGTACTTGCACCACTTCTTTGCCTTGTATCTTCCCTAGAAGAATAACCTATTCAAATTTCACTGACCGTATTCCTAGACACTACTCTCAACTACGTTGCGGCCTCCATATTTCACCCAGCAAGGTTGCGCACGATAAGTCCTTGGCCATCTCGGATTCGCCGGATACAAACAGTTGTAATTGCTGCGCCCAAGGAGCGTCTGTGATGAATCTTCTTCCCCACTCCCGTCGTACCCACTGCCTGAACTCACGCATCGTCTGCGCAAGCCTCGCCTCCCTCTTCACCCTCAGCTTCCCAGATGCTCTCGCCCAGTCGACCAGCCCCGTCCAATCCAAGGCCAGGCCCTTCGGCCTCGACATCGTCGCGCCCGTCATCGCCGCCGGCTCGGATCAGGCGTCCGAATCCTTCCAGAAATCTGCCCTGCCCGAATTCACCTCGTACCTCCAAAAAGTCCTCCAGCAGAAAGTAGGCATCGACTCCAGCGACTTCGTCGGCCTCGGTCGTTTGACGCCGGAGCCCAGTTGGATTTCTTCCTGATCGCCAATGGAGCCGCCGGCGGTACCACACGTACTCGACCCAGGCCTCCCTGAATTCTCACGGCATCAACCATGTGGTGGCCTTCGCCTGCGGCCTGAAGGACAGTCCCTACATAATCCTGGGTTTCGAGGATCTCTACGGCGAAGGGGACGCGGACTACAACGATCTGCTTTTCGCGGTCGACGTCGGCCGGGTGAATCTCACACCCCTCACGGCCACTCCGGAACCGTCCACCCTCCTGCTTCTCGGGTGCCTGGTTCCTTTCGGCTACTACCTGAAACGCCGACGCGACCATCCGTCCACCAACGACCCGTCGGCGCCCACTTCATGAGCCCTCCCGCCTGCCGTCATGCCATGCCGCCTGTCCGGCGGATCGTTTCGTCCACCTTCCGCACCCGCCCGCTATTTTCCATGAAGAAGTTCCTTGTGGTTCTCGCCCTCCTCGTCGTGGCCGCCGGCGGATTTCTGGGTGTTCGACACTGGAGGAACCGGGTCCCCAAGTTCAGGAAGCCCGCGCCTTGAGCCGGGCCGAAACCCTTTTTTCGGCTCTCCGCCTGGAAAGACCGCGAGAAGGACACCGCCGGCTGGCTCGTGCTCGACGCCGATCGCTGATCAATCCGCCCAAGCCCAAGCCTTCCTCGCACGCCAAGCCTTCCCCAACCGCAATTGGGATCGTGCCCAATCCCTCACCCTGAGTCTTCTCGATCGGATGCCGGATCAACTCGCCCTGCGCGCCAACCTCGAGAAGATCGCCGCCGCCCGCGCGAACCCATGACCCCCAAGGATTGGTCCTGGCTTGGATTCCTGATCGTTGGCGCCTTGGGCCTCTGGCTTCGGGACCGCCGCCGGACCTCCGAGGCCAGCGACGGACCTCCCGCCCTCGCGGGCTTCCCGCTCATTGCCTGGCTCGGATCCCCCTGGCGCTGGCAGCCCGGCCCGTTCCGACTTCCCCGGCCTCCATCCCACGGCTCTCTGGTTCCTGAGCGCTTCTCTCGCCGCGTCGATCGCTGGCATTCTCGCCGATTTCAACACCGCCCACTATGTCGGCCTCGCCTCCGCCTTCGCCGCCTTCGGGGGACCGGTGCACCCCCGACGCCGTCATCGGCGGCGTCCGGGCATCCCCGCGAAGTCCTGTCCCTGCACCTTCGAGCCCTACTCCGGCGTTGCCCGCGTTCCGAACGCCTACGGTGCCCCGGGAACCCCCGTAAGCGAGGTCATCGGAAAATCGATCCGCCACGCCCCGCGCAGCTGACCGAGTGTTCATCATATCCTTTCAACGGTCGCGCCAAGAGAGGCTATCGAAGGTGTGGAACTCTGAGTACTGGATTGCCGCGAAGCGGTACGGGCCCAACTGGAACGTCTTAACTGCCCCCCGGCGGTGCCGGTAACATCCGCCGGATCACCGCGAGCAAGGCGATCACCACTCCCCCTAAAACCGTCCAAAACACGATCTGCATTCCCGTTCCCGAGACCGCCGCTTCACCCCATCCCCGACGTTGCTCCTGTGCCGGACCCAACGTCGCAGCACTTCGGGACGACGCATTGAGCCGGTCCGCCAGCAGCGATAGATCATAGCGGGGCGGCTCGGCATCCGGATTGCCGTAAAACAACTCGATCACTCCAGCGCCTCCGGCCAGAAAATAGATTCGGCGGGTTGTGTACTCGGCCACCACGGTCAAGATCGCCAACGGCGGGTTGTCGCCATCGTCCACCTCGATCCATGAGGTCTTTCCGTTCAGCCGCGTGCCCGGTGTCAGTTCCAGAGGGCGCAAGGCGCTACCAGGCACCCGCTTCCATTCCGCGAAGGCCAAAACATTGGTCCATCGACCCCCGTCCCGACGTTCCACCACCTCGAACCAGCGCACCCAGCGTGCGAAGGCGGCCTGCGTGGTGTCGACCCGGAGCATCGCGACCGGCACGCTGGAACTCGACGCTTCGACACGCCACACCGAGACGCGGGATTTCGGCCGGGCCGCCTCCGCAGTGACCGTCACCGGCAGGTTTCGACGCAACGTCTGTCGGTCGGTGACGTAAGGAACCTGTCGCCCATCGCGCACCAGGCGAAGATCCCCCAGGTCCGAGCGGGACGCCGCGACGACGTCTTCCGGAAGTTCGAGTTCCACCGCACCCGCCTCGACCACCAATGCTCGATGCCGCCGCCAGCCCTTGGCCTCGAACGCCGCCCCGAGTCCCAACGTTTCCGAACCCACCGTGGGTTCCTCGTAGGTGGGATTTGGCGACCACGGTCCTGTGACCACCAACGGTTCCGCCGCAACCTCCGCGGGCAGCACCAGCCGCGAGATGTCATAGCCGGGTGCCGTGGCGAAGGCATTCCCCGCCAGGAACCGATACGCCCCCGTCTTCGTGGCCCAGAACTCAATCCGCTGTGCATGAAGCCCGGCGCGGAGCGACGGCGACGCCAACGGCGGGCTGTCACCATTCTCAACCATCAACACGATCTCGCGGGTGGGAATGCGACGTTCCACCCGGATACGACGGCTGTCTTCGGCAGTCCGTGCGTCACCCGGAACCCGGTGCACCCAGGCGTGGACCAACTCCTCGGTCACCAGGGCGTCGCCCGCAAATCGCTCGGACAGAATCCGTACCGGACGGGTGAACAGCGGCTCGGGGGTCTCGAGTTCGATCCATGCCACGTCAAGACCTGCCGCCCCAAGATCGAGTTGAAATCGTGTCACCCCAGGCTCCTCGGAGCGCGTGCGGATGGCCACTGGTGGCGTCGAGACCGTGGCTTCCGCCGCAGCTGACAGCAACAGGACGATGGATTGCATCGGGATGGGATCCGTCCGGCGGTCGTCCAAAACCAACCGCAGACGCGTCCACGAACCCGGCGTAAAATCGAGCTGCACCTCGGACGCGCGCTGGTAGTTCTGGTAGAGCGGCACACCCGTGCAGAGTCGTTCCCAGGTTCCCTCTCGCCATCCCTCGAGAGTTGTTGGTTTGAAGAATCCAACGGCCGGGGTCACCAGCCTCAGCCCCGCGATCCGTGCCTCCGTGCCCGTAGCAAACTCGAACACCGACCGGCGGTTCTCAATGCGGGCGACCAACGACGTCACACTCAGCGAGGTCGCAGGCGGCGCTACCGTCATCGCCCGATGGAGCCGCCAGGGCACTTCCTGTCCGTCGGGATCCAGGATCCGTACATCGCTGCGATCCGCCCGGGTCTGGGCAAGCAAATCCAGCGACATTTCAACACGGGTCAACCCCGTGCGGGCCACATCCAAGCCGAGTTGACGCGGCCATTCCGTCGGAGTGACAGCAGCCGTCAGGGTTCCGGTAGGGACGACCAACAGGAGCAGCGCCAAGGCAAACTCACGCACGCGGGGTTTCATGGGAGGAATCGGGGCGATTGAGGAAACGTTGGTACAGAAACGACGCCACGATCGCGATGACCGCGACCCCGGCAAACGCAACGATCCGATAAAGCTGATCCAGTCGGGCAAGATCATGGAGGAATAGTTTCGCCAGCGTCACGGCGAGAAGTCCAAGCCCGGCGTACCGCGTGGGTCGCGATGAGCGGAAGATGCCGCCGATCAAAAGGGCCAGGGCGAACAGGCCCCAGCCAATGGTGTAACTCAGGTCCCGCGCAAAGTTGCCCGTGAACTCAAACGTTAGACTCGCGCCCTCGGCGAAGTAGTCGGCAATCTCCAGATTCAGCAGGGCGAAGAGGAGGATCACCCCGAAGGCCTGCAACACACCGCGCACGTCCTTCTTGCCCAGCAAATGGGCCGGCGGGCGGATCAGGTGGGCACCCGCGAACTGCGCCGCGGCACCGACCAGATAACAGTAGAGGTACCAATTCCAAATCCGCGTTTCGGAGCGGGGATGGTACTCGAGGATTGCCGGGTTCAGGACGAGTCGGGCAAAGGCGACGGTGAGCAACGCCAGACCGGCGAACCGGAGTCCGGGGTGCGGCAGCCGTTGAAACAGCCAGAGCAACGCCGCCCCTTCCAGCGCCCACGCCACCGTCAGCCATTCGCGGCTGAACTGGATGGGAAACACCAGCGTGATGAACAGCAGCGCCACGCCTCCTTGAATGGAAAGCATCCCCAGACGGCGTGGTTCCTCCACCGGCCATCGACGGGCCAGCCACGCCAAAACGGCCAGGGTCGGCACCGCAAACGCCGCAGGAATCAGGCCGGGCAGCGCCATCGGTTCCCCCTGCCGGACGGTCAGATACACCAACAGGAAATGCACCGGAGCCGCTGCCGCCGCAGTGATCCACACCGACTGACGGCCGGGCTTCGGGCGATCCACCAGGAAGGGGTAGACCGTGAAGACCGCGCAGAAAAACAGGTACCATCCAACGGTAGGAAGCAGGTTCGTCGCCCCGTACCCACGAGCGTACCAGGCCGCTTCCACCAGTCCTGTACCGATCAGGCCGAAGGCTGCCAGCAGCTGAAACCCCGTCGCCCGGGCAATGCCCAAGACGAGAACCACCAGCAACGCCGTCATCCCAAAAAGGGAATGCAGGTTCGCCTCCGCAGCCCGCGAAGCCAACAGGGTCAGCAGGAGAAACGGCAGCACCGCACCGCTACCGGCGATTGCGAGCTGCGGGTTGTTCGCAACCTTGGGAATTCCCAGCGCGGTCGACAGCCCCGACAGCATCGGCAGCTTCCGCCGAGCCAGCCACCATCCGCCGGCAACGAACACCGCCGCAAAACCGGCCACCACCACGAGGGAGTCGCCCCAATGCATCGCCACAGGGCCACTGCGCACGAACGCACAGGCCGCAACCACGAGGGACACAAGAAGCACCGCTCCTGCAGCCAGAAACGCACCCGTAAAGGCAGCCAGCAAGAGAGCCAGCACGATGATCCCCAGCATGCCAACCCAAAATACCCCCGGCAAAACCCCGGTATCCCGAAGCACCGGAAGCAGGAACAACACAAGGGCTGCGGCGGGAAACAGTTGGCTTTCCAGCCCGGGAATCTCGTCGGGACGAAGCCGCAGTCGAATCATCGGCAACGCCGTGTGCAACAACGCGAAGGTGAAATAGGCGGCGAGGGACGGCAGCAGGAACCCCTCACTCGCATGAAAGTTGGTCCAGACCACCAGGAGTAGGAACATCCACGCCCCCACCAACGGCTCGATCCACCGGGAGCCACCCACCTTGAAAACAGCCGCCAGCACCGCGGCATCGACCGCCAGCCACATCACGAAAAGCCGCACCGGGTGGTTGCCCGCACCCGAAGCCGCCAGCCCAAATCCGGAAACGAGCGCGAACGCGGCAGGCAACAAAAAGGCCGCCGTCACCCAGCGATCCCCTCGCCCGCCCCGCTCCATGGCGACATAGAATCCAGCGAACACCGCGGCAAACAGGGGCAGCACGACCTGCAAGACCACCAGCCTATCCGCCGAGTGGAAACGCGACATCCACCCGATCTGGAGGAGGATCGTCGCCGCCGCCGCAAGCACCGCCAGGGGACGCCACCGCCGATTCCAAATCACTGCGAACAATCCCAGGTCCAGAATCAGGATATAGCCAAAGAGCCCCACCGGGTTGTCCACCCCGGTGCTGATCAGGATCGGCGTTAGGAATCCACCCAACAAACCCAGAATCGCCACCACCTGGGCGTTCATCCGGATCGCGAGCAGAAACACCGCAACCGTGATCAGCACCATCAGAAGAAACGTCGGAACCACACCAAAGAACGGAAAGTGATAGAGCGCCCGACAGGCAAACGTGACGGCATACAGAATCACCACACCCGTGCCCACCAGGGTCGCCGACAGCGTCTCATACTCGCGCCGCCAGAGTTGCAATCCACCACCCACCAAGCCGATGGCAACCACATACCCGATGACCACGCGCATGGCCGGCGGAATGAGATCGTGGTCGAACGAGTACTTCAGGAAAAACGCCGCCGCGAGGAACAGCGCGAGCCCGCCCAGCCAGGCAAACAGTTTGACCCCCAGAAATTGTTCCCAGTTGACCTCAGGTACCCGCCACGGTTGTGCAGGAGCAGTGGACGCCTCAGTTGGAATAGGGCCAGTTTTCGGAATCCTCGGAAGAATCAACGGCGGCTGTGCCTCGCGCCCTGGCCCCAAGTCCATACCCAAAATCGGAGGTGGCACGTTCGCCGACGTCGATGAGGGCTCCCGGGCAGATTCCGTGCGAGGAGCGGGCGGCGAGGGCGCTGCCGCTGCCGTCCTCGCCGTCGACCGGGCGTCCATGACTTGTTGGGCGTCTTCGGCCTGTCGCCGGCGACGTGCCTCGGTCAAATCGGCCAGTTCCAACTGGATTCGTTGGATCTCGGCCGTTCGGCGCGAGACTCGAACCCACAAGACGACAACCGCACCCATCAGGAGGAGATCGAAGAAGTTCATAGGTCGGTCTCTGGCCGGGCTTCCGAGTCATCACGCCTCACCGCGTCCCATCTGTCCGAGGCGTTGTGATGCGGCGATTCAACCACCGGACCCGGCAGGTGCGCGAATCGATACCTTCAATGAGGCCATCGAGCCGCGACACCTGATGAAGGCCGGTGGACCGCTGCTTTGGGCAGCCGTTTGGCTCAGTCGACCATGACAAAACGGTCGTCGGTCGGGGGGAACGCCGCCGCCAGGCTCCACCTCGGCAAACGAGCGGCCACCTTCCATCGAACGCGCCCCAAAAGCCGCTGAACCTTCGGACCCAGGTTCACGGCTTCGCCCGATCCCACGACCGCCGCGTGGTGGCGATCTTCTCCATAGCGAGGCGTGCGAGGGGGGCTGGGTGCAACTTCACCTCGCTCCACAAGGCCAGGGTGCTCTTCCGCCACGGACTGTCAGGGCGGTCGCTGTGGCCGATCGGACACACTGTCAGCGCGGCATCCACGTCGTGGAACGGCACCCATTGCGTGTCGCTGACATGAAGTTCCATCCAGAGCGACGGATCGCGCACCGGCGTCTGGGGATCGCTGACGAGTACTGCCGCGCCGGTACCACTTTTCCTGCCGCCGACCACCCACGCATGACTGAACTTCGGTCCATCCGCGTCACCGACGGCACCCTCGTTTGTTCCCATGGAAAAGCCGTGCTCGGTGGCGTACGCGTCCACCCGCTTCAACCATCAGCCAGTGCCCACGTCTCGGGTTCCACCCCCATTCACCCGAAGAGCGGGTGCAATCGTCGCCACACCGGCATGCAGCAGCTCGACCCCGCGCCATCGCGGGGGTTTAAACCGTCCCCCCGGCAGAATGCATCGAGACCATCGAGCGCGTGGACCCCACCCTCGGCGCCCGGCGGTCGAGGGTCCGCCGACACCTCCCCCTCTTCCATTGGTCGAACCCGAGCCTGAAGGATCACCTGGCCCTGTTCACGCATGGCGTCCTCGGCCAGTGGACCATCCCCCGGAAGACGGGTCGGGACTACGTCGAGCAGTTGACAGCCGAAGTCCGGGAGGAGCGGGAGGATTCCCGCGGGCGGATCAAGGTGCTCTGGGCCCAGAAGCGACGGGACAGCCACTACCTCGATTGCGAGCTGATGATCGACGCGGCGGCGGTCATTTCCGGATGCCTGAAGGCGGGTGCCAACGCTGATCCGGAAATTGTGAGGGACAACGTTCTCGCTTGAGGCGTGACGGCACGTCGACGCATTGAAGTCCGTATGCTGGTCCGCGCGCTGAAACTCCACCTGACCAGCGGGGAGACCCTAGTCAGCACCCTGAAAAGGGTCGACCACGGGACGCCGATTCCCGCCGCCGGGCTCCACGTCCGCCGGCTGCTCTCGAAGTTCAACCGCGTGCAACTGGCGTCGGTCGCCCGCTAGCCTGACTTCCCCGAGGACCGAGTAAAAAGCCCAACAAAATCGAGGTTTGCTCGATTCCGTCGGGCTACAAGGCCACCGATTCGGGCGGCGAGGCGAAGAGCGTGGCAAGGCCCAGTCTTCGTAGTTGCTCGTTCAAGTCGGGTGGAACTTCCGTGATGACGGTGCGATGGACCTGGTGGCCCATCTGCAATCGACCGAGACGAATGGTCTGCAGGTGGCGCAGGACGCGCGGCACCTCTTCGGTTTCTCCCCGGGCACGCCATTCTCC
>Ga0105048_10000163_pt1 | contig 89841 bp, 57 predicted proteins | sample MAT05_FD_78382 | JGI IMG/M metagenome (GOLD analysis project Ga0105048, IMG submission 78382) | Freshwater microbial communities from Lake Fryxell liftoff mats and glacier meltwater in Antarctica - MAT-05 | ecosystem: Environmental > Aquatic > Freshwater > Ice > Liftoff microbial mat | place...
GCCGGACGGAATTCGAGCCGACCTGCTGATCTGGTATCTGTACCACGGCCGGCAGAGCTACGACATCACGGCCGAGGAAATCCTCTGGATGTTCTTCGAAATCGAGACAGGATCGGATCGCGGGCTGGTGCACACTTATCTGCTCAACCCGATGTGGCAGAAGGCGGTGCCGCACGCCCTGACCGTGTTCGGCTGGCCGACCTTCAAGGACTATCTCCGCCGTGCGTACGGTTTGAAAAGCCGCTGGTTCGAGCAGGCCGAGTTGCCGCCGGATCAGTCGCGGCCTTGGGATCAACTCACGCAGTACCGCCGGGTCCGCACCGTATGGAACGCGCCGTTTCCCGAGGCCGCCGCGAAGGCAGGCGACGCGGCAAGTGTGCTGCGCTGGGTCAAGCGGGAACGCCATGCTGCCCCGCTCGACCGCGCTTGGCTGCGAGACCTCGAAGCCGACGTCCGCGGCGGCTTGCCGAACATGCCGGGGGCCAATCTCGTCGGTCACTTCCGCTATCCTTCGGGCCTTCAGGAAGCGGTCGTGGGTGTGGATCGCGGCCTGCGGAACGCGGGCAGCCGGACCACGCGCCGCGAACTGCCGGTCCTGTTCGAGTGCGATTGGAACGATCCGGAACGTTACCGCGGCGTCGAGATGTTCGACACGACCATCTACCTTGCCGCCGTCAATACATTCCCGGAGGAATGGGTCAGCCGCGGGGGGATCCATTGGCGGCCCGGCGTCCACCGCATTGCCGTTTGGTATTGGGAACTCGAGGAACTGCCGAAGGAATGGTTGCCGCAGCTCGACTGGATGGACGAAGTCTGGGCGCCGACGTCGTTCCTTGCGGAGACCTTCCGAAAACACGTCGAAGTACCGGTTGTTCCCATGCTGCCGGGCGTGGTCATTCCCGCATTCGCGCCGCAGCCGCGATCGCGTTACGGCCTGCCCGAAAGTGCCTTCCTGTTTCTGGTCACGTTCGACATGGGCAGCATCATGGCCCGCAAGAACCCCCTCGGCGCCGTGGCCGCATTCCGCCGGGCCTTCGGTGACCGTACCGACGTCCACTTGGCCGTGAAGGTCTCCCGCGGCGAAAGCCATAAGGCCTGCTTCCGCGAACTCGTCACCGGCACCACCTTCGGCAACGTCACGCTCATCAACGAAGTCTTCCCGCGCTCGGATACGCTGGCGTTGTTCCATGCAGCCGACTGCTACGTGTCTCTCCACCGCAGCGAAGGATTGGGGCTGGGCATGGCCGAGTCGATGCTGATGGGCAAACCCGTCATCGGCACCGGCTACTCAGGCAACATGGACTTTATGACCGCGGATACGGCCTACCTCGTCGATTACGACCGCACCACGATTGTGGAGAATCATCCGCCGTATCCCATCGGCTGCGTCTGGGCGGAGCCGCGACTGGATCACGCGGCCGAATTGATGGCGAGAATCGTCAACGACCCGTCGGCGGCCAAGGCCGTCGGGTTAAAGGCGAAGGAGTACGCAGGCCGCGTGCTCGACCCGCAGGACTACGGCCGGCGGATGCTGGCCCGGCTCACCGAGATCAACGCAGCTTGGCCGCGAGGCTGACCATCTCCAACGCCGTCACCGCGGCTTCATAGCCTTTGTTCCCGGCCTTGGCCCCGGCGCGGTGCTGGGCCTGTTCCAGGGTATCGCAGGTCAGCACGCCGAAGATCACGGGAACCTCGGCCTGCCGGGCAATATCCGCGATCCCGGCCGTTGCAGCCCCAGCAACGTGGTCGTAGTGATCCGTATCGCCGCGGATGACGCAGCCGAGACAGAGGACCGCGGCATACTTCCCACCGTTTGCCGCCTTCCCTGCGACAAACGGAATCTCAAACGCCCCCGGCACGCGAATGATGTCGATGGAGTCCTCGGCGACGCCATGCCGCGCCAGGGCATCGATGGCACCCGCGGTCAGGGCATCGACGATGAGGGCATTGAACCGGGCAGCGATAATCGCGTAGCGGCCCTTCGGCAAAGCGACGAACGACCCTTCGATGACTGTGGGCATGGCTTACTTTCCGGTGGCTGCGGCGAGAAACGCCGCGTTGGTTTTGTGTTTGCCGACTTGCTTCAACAGCATGTCCATCGCTTCGACGGGGTGCATGTCCGAGATGACCTTGTGCAGCAGATGCACGAGGCGCAGCTCCTCGTCCGGCCGCAACAGTTCTTCCTTGCGGGTGCCGCTCTTGTTCGCATCAATAGCCGGATAAACGCGGCGGTCGACCAGCCGGCGGTCGAGGTGAAGCTCCATGTTGCCGGTGCCCTTGAACTCCTCGAAGATCACATCGTCCATCTTCGAGCCGGTGTCCACAAGCGCGGTCGCCAGGATGGTGAGCGAGCCGCCTTCGAGGATGTTGCGGGCGGCACCGAAGAATCGCTTCGGCTTGTGCAGGGCATTCGCATCCAACCCGCCGGAGAGGATCTTCCCACTCGAGGGAATTTCCGTGTTGTAGGCCCGCGCCAGCCGCGTGATCGAGTCCAACAGGATCACGACATCGGTGCCGTATTCCACGAGCCGCTTGGCTTTCTCGATGACCATCTCCGCGACTTGAATGTGCCTGGCCGTCGGCTCGTCGAAGGTGGAACTGACGACCTCGACCTTCGGCCCCTTGACCGTCCGCAGCATGTCCGTCACTTCCTCCGGCCGCTCGTCGATCAGGAGTACGATGACGTAGCATTCCGGGTGATTGTGGATGATCGCGTTGGCCATCTGCTGGAGCAGCACTGTTTTGCCCGTCCGCGGCGGGGCGACGATGAGTCCACGCTGGCCCTTACCGATGGGGGTGATGAGGTCGATGATGCGGCTGCTCATTTGGCCGGGGTCGTGTTCGAGCTTCAGTCGTTCGTCCGGGTGGATGGCGGTCAGGTCGGCGAACACCGCTTTTTGCGTGAGCAGTTCCGGGTCGTGATAGTTGATGATCTCGACGCGGAGCAGCGCGAAGTAGCGTTCGTTTTCCTTCGGCGGCCGAACCTGACCGGCGACGACCGACCCCGTGCGCAGGCCGAACCGGCGGATCTGGCTGGGGCTGATGTAGATATCGTCCGGGCACGGGAGATAATTGTAATCCGGGCTGCGCAGGAAACCGAAGCCGTCCGGCAGGACTTCGAGCGTTCCTTCGCCGAGCATCATACCGGACTGTTTCACGCGCTCCTTGAGGATGCGGTAGATGATGTCCTGCTTTTTTAGCCCGGCCCATTCCTCCCGCGGAATGACGTCGTCCTTGGCGGCCTGCTGCAATTGCGTCAACGTCATCTGCTGGAGTTGCGTGATGTAGGTGTTGCCGCGCTTGATCTCCTCATAGCGCGAGTTCGTCTCCGCATCGAAGCCGCGTTCGTTCGGGTCGTGGATGACCGCCGGTGCTGGCACATCGGGTTCGGGGTCGGGCAAGGGAGGCGGCTCGCTCGGTTTCGTCTCGGATTGTCCCGTTGCAGCCATCGGCACGGCTTCGCCGATCGCTATCCGCAGTCGCGGTTTTATCGTCCGCTTCGGTTTATCCGGTTTAATGACGTCCATGTGCATCCTTCCCATCCTCATTGTCGGCTCGGCTCGGCAACCAACCCCATCCTGCCAAGACCGCATCGATCTTCAACTGAAGTTCCTCGACGCTGCCGTCGTTGTCGATCGCGGCGTCGGCGACCGAGCGTTTTTCCGCCGGCGGAAGTTGAGCCGCTTCCCGCCGGGTCAGTTCCACATCGTCCCAGCCGTTCCGGAGTGCCACGCGGGTGAGCCGCAACGACCGCGGCGCGTCGATCATCAGCAGCTTGGAGCAGACATGGCGTCGACCCGCTTCCAGCAGCACGGCCGCATCGAGCACGATGAAGGCAACCTCAGGATCGGCGTCCGCCGAACGGTAGGCCTCCTCTTCGCGAGCATGAATTCTGGGGAAGACGATCGCTTCCAAAGCCGTCCGTTCCAAGGGGTTTCCGAACACGACATCGCCGACAGCCCGTCGATTCACCGATCCGTCCGGCTTGAGGATCGACCCACCCCAACGGGCGACGAGTCGCCGAGAAACCTCCGGTTCGTCGAGCACCATATGCCCGAGCTTGTCCGCATCGACGATGGCCCCACCGCGACGAGCCAAAGCGAGCGCTGCCGTCGATTTGCCGGAGCCGATGGAACCAATCAGGCCGAGGATCGGCTTGTGCGGGGTCATAGCGCTTCCTCCGTGTCGAGCCAGTTCGGGCCGTGAGAGACATCGACCCGCAGCGGTACGCTCAGGCTCATCGCACTGCTCATCTCATGCCGAATCATCACCGCGACCGCGTGCAGTTGGAGCGGATCGACTTCGAGCACGAGTTCGTCGTGTACGCTCAGCAGCAGATTCGCCCGCAACGCTTCCGCTCTCAGCCGCCGGTGAACCGCAAGCATGGCCAGTTTCATCAGGTCTGCGGCCGAGCCTTGGATCTCCATGTTGATGGCTTCGCGCTCGGCCTGCATGCGGTTGCGATAGCTCGACCGCGTCCGGATCCCGGACGGATCGAAGCGGCGCTTCCGGCCGAGGATCGTGGCAACGAATCCATCGGTGCGAGCCTGGGCGAGCAGGTCATCCTGATACTGCAACACCTTCGGATACTTGGCGAAATACGTGTCGATGAAAAGCTCGGCGTCTTTCCGTGGGATGCCGAGCCGCGTGCTCAGACCGACCGCACTGATGCCGTAGATGACGCCGAAGTTGACCATCTTGGCGACGCGGCGCTGGGTGGACGTCACGGCTTCCAAGCCGACGTTGAACACCTGGGCGGCCACATCCGCATGCACATCCCGATCCTCGGCAAACGCGGCCTTCAAAGCTTCGTCGCCGCAGAAATGAGCCAGTAGGCGCAACTCGATCTGCGAGTAGTCGGCCGTCAGCAGCGTCATGCCCTCGGCGGGCAGGAAGGCTTGGCGAATCTGCCGGCCCTGATCCGTCCGCATCGGGATGTTCTGCAGATTCGGGTCGGACGAACTGAGTCGGCCGGTGGCGGCGACGGTCTGGTTGAACGAGGTATGCAGACGACCCGTGCCAGGGTCGATCAGCGCGGGCAGAGCATCGACGTAGGTGCTCTTGAGCTTGGCGACCTGCCTGTGCTCGATGATCTTCGCGGGTAACGCATGGCCGAGCGCTGCGAGCCGTTCGAGGCTTTCCTGATCGGTGCTCGCGTCCCCGGTCGTGCCCGTTTTCTTGCGGACCGGCAGCTTCATGTCGTCGTAGAGAATCGTGCGGAGCTGCTTCGGCGACGCGATGTTGAAGGCCCGACCCGCGAGGGCGTGAATCTCCGCTTCGGTGCCTGCGAGTTGTGCTTCCATCTCCTTGGAAAGCTTCGCGAGAAAGGGAACATCGAGCCGAACACCGTGGTACTCCATCTCCGCGAGCACGTCGAGCAGCGGGATTTCCAGATCGTCGTAAAGTGTCCGCAACCCGGCCTCGATCAACTCGGGTTCGTGCCGTTCGAGGATCCGCAACGAAATGTCCGCATCCTCGCAGGCATACTTTGCAACCGACTCAACCGGAACCTGGTCCATGGTCAGCAGCTTCTTGCCGACTCCGAGGAGTTCCTTGGCCGCGATCACTTCGTGGCCAAGGTAGCGGCGGGAAAGTTCGTCCAGTGCGTGACTGCGTTCTCCGGCGTGCAGGAGATAGTCGGCAATCATCGAATCGCCGACGATGCCGGCAAGCGTCACACCCGCGGCACGCAGCACCGCCAGTTCGTACTTGACGTTCCGACTTCGCTTGGCGACCGCCGGGTTCTCGAAGATCGGCTGCAACGCGGCCAAGGTCGCATCCGCTTCGAGCAAAGTCGCACCGGCCGGGCCGCGGACCGGCAGGTAGTAGGCCGTGCCTGCGGTCCAACAAAAGGCATAGCCGACGATCTTCGCCTTCCGCGGCGCGGGGTCGGTCGTTTCCAGGTTGAAGGAGAACTCGCTCTGCTTCCCGAGTTCCACCGCGAACTCGGCGAACTTTTCGGCGGTGTCGACGATCAGATATTCCGCCTGCCAACCCGATGCCGGCTCCGCGAGGGCCCCGAAGGCGAAGTCGGTGTCGCCGTCGGTGTCACTCGCAGGGGCGGTCTCGTCGATCATGTCGAAGAGCGTCGGCAGACCCGGCTTGGGAATCTTCGGTGCCTTCCCTGCAACGGCGGTCGATTCCGCCGGCTTGGGCGCGGTGGCCATGGCGCCCAACATCGTCGCGTTCTTTTTCGCGCCGCTTGCGGTCAGGGTCGAGCGGACCTTGTTGGCGAAACCGCGGAAGCCGAATTCGGTGAAGAGCTCAAGCAGCCGTTGTCCATTCCAATCGCGCCGCTTCCAGCCATCCCAATCGAACGTCAGCGGTACCTGCTGATCGAGACGGACCAGCTTGCGGCACAGTTCCAACGCACCACTCGCGATGGCCGCCTTCAGGGCGTCCCGCAGCTTCGGCCCGCCGACTTCATCCGCATGGGCGACGAGGTTGTCGAGCGTGTCGTATTGTTGCAGCCACTTCGCCGCCGTCTTCGGCCCGCAGCCGGGGACACCGGGGACGTTGTCGACCGAGTCACCGACCAAGGCCTGAAAATCGACGACCTGATCGGGCCGAATGCCCCAGTCGACCAGCAATCCCTCGGCGTCCAGTCTTGCTCCCTTGCGGAGGTTGACGATGCTCACCTGGTCGTTGAGCAGCTGCCGGCAATCCTTGTCGCTGGTGCAGAGGTTCACTTTGAGTCCGCGCGAAACCCCGGCGACGGCCAGGGTGGCCATGATGTCGTCCGCCTCGAAACCCGCGACGCTCAAGACCGGGATGCGCATCGCCTCGAACACAGCCGCGATCATCGGCTCCTGCACCAGTAAGTCCGGCGGCGGCGGTGGACGATGGGCTTTGTAAGCCGCACTCAGGTCCACACGAAACGTCGGCTCGGCCCGGTCGAAGGCGGCGATCAGATACTCCGCGCCTCGGTCGTAAAGGTCGATGATCGCGCGGGTCACGCCGAACACGGCATTGGTCGGTCGGCCGTCCGGGGCGGACATGGGACCGATGCCGTGATACATCTGAAAAATCATGCCGTGGGAATCCAGCACGAACAACGTGCCGGCGGCCGAGGTTTCAGGAGTCGATGGCGGTTCCACGGTGCAACACCGATGACGGAGTAAGCGAATCGGAGTTTGCCGCTGCCGGCCGACGGGGGTGTTGTCGGTTGGTTCGGGAGCAGCGGATGATCCGGTTGTGGTGGGTTGATTCGTCGAGCCGCGTCGAAGACAATGATGATGACAGTCTACGGACCCGCGCCGCGATTCGTCAAGCATTGCTGCGGGCAACACCAGTGCCGCGCCAACGACGGTGCTCCGCCGCCGTTGTTTTGTGGGGGAGAAGCAGCCGATCGGTCTCGAGCGGCACAGACGTTGCAATCGATTCTCATCCGGCGTTCCGGAAGCGACTTTGCTTCTTGGCGATTGACGATCACGACCTGACTCTCGCACACTACGATATCACGGCACCGCATACGAAAGAGGCGCACCATGGCAAAACCCCAAGGTGAAGGCAAGGCTCCGCTCATCATCGCACTGGTCTTCTTCGTGCTCACCACGTTGGGCCTCGGCGTCATGTTTTACATGGGCATCGAGGAGAAGTCGGCCGCAAATGCCGGCAACAAAAAGGCAACCGACGATCTCAACGCGCAGAAGAAACTCGCGACGACTGCCAACGAGAAGGTACTGCTTTACCGCGAGTTGCTCGGAGTGAACTCCCAAGAGGAATCGAGCCAACTCAAGAGCATGGGCGACAAACTGGCCGTGCAGGGCGAGCACAAGAAGATCATGCAGGACATCAAGGATCGCCTCGCCGGTTCGCCGTCGGTGCCGAGCCTGATCGCCGAGGAAGGTCGCAACCTGCCTGGCACCAAGTTCGAACCTAAAGTTGAAGACGTGTTCACGTGGGATTGGGCGGACGGTGCCGACTACGCCGGTCCGCCGAAGAAGGGCCTGCTCGGCGTCGTCGTTGGGGCCTATGCCAAGCAATTGCTCGCTTCGCAGAAGCAGGTGACGGCCGAGAAGAACTCGGCCGCCGCGGCCGACGGCTATCAGAAGCTCAGCGCGGAATACACGCAGGCGGTGCAGGCTCTCCGCGACGCCGCGAAACTGTTCCCCACGCAAGTGACGGACGCTCAGAAAGCCGAGAAGGCCCGCGTCGATGAAGCGATCAAGGCCTTCGACGCCCGCACGGCAGAGTACGCCAAGGACCTCCGGGAGAAGGACGACATCCGCAACCGCAACCAAATCACGATTGATCAACGCGAGGAATTTATCAAGGGCATGACGACCCGGTTGAATCGGCTCGAGGAAACGGCATCGCTCCGCGAAGACCCGTTCGCCTACGAAAAGCACCACGGCACGATCGTCAGCCGCAAGGACAACATCGTGTATCTGGACATCGGCAGTTCGTCCAAAGTCCGCCCCGGGCTGACCTTCACCATTCAACCCTCCGATACCCCGCAGCGCGGCATCGACACCCGCAAGACCGAACGGATTCTGCCGGACGGCCGCCGGGAAATCAGCGTCCGCAACAAGGGCACGATTGAAGTCATCGAAGTGCTCGGGCCGACTTCATCGCAAGCCCGCATCACATCCGAAACGGACAAGATTCGGGACGGCATGATGCTGGGCGACACGCTGTACAACGCAGCGTGGCGCAAGGGTGCCGCGGACCATGTGGCCCTGTACGGCGTTTTCGACATCGATGCCGACGGCAGCGACGACATCAATACGGTTGTGCATGATTTGAGCCGGATGGGCATCATCGTCGACGCGGTCTACGATCTGCAAAAGAAGAAGTGGCAAGGCCAGATCACCAACCTCACCACCTTCGTGGTCGAAGGCTACTTCCCCACCAGCTTCGCCGCCGACGGTTTGGCCGGAGCCAAGTCCGCCGTCGAACTGAACCTGCGGGAAGCCAAGCGCTACGCCCAAGAGCAGGGTGCTAAAATCGTTCGCGCCCGCGACTTCTTCCCGCGCATCGGCTACCGCATCCGCCTGGACATCACGCCGGAGATCATCAACCGTGCGTACAACAAGTACCTGAGCAATGCCCCAGCCGCCGATGCCGCCCCGGCCGAAGCACCGAAGAACTGATCGCTGTTGTAGAAAACTCGACTCGGCCGCGAAGCTCCAGTCTTCGTGGCCGAGTTTTTTTGTTGGCGGTCAGCGTTGCTGTTTCTTGGCCGAGATTGTGGCGGATAACCCGCATCACGGTCGTTGCGGCGGCAGAACGGCCGGCGGCAGCACCACTTGCTTCGGCGAAGCCAAATAGCCTACCATGTCGCGGATTTCGTTGTCCTTGAGTTTGTCGAAGAGGCCGTCCGGCATGATGGACAGGTTCGTGCCTTTGCGGCTGTCGATGTCTGCCGTGGCAACGTTGACGGAATCCGTCAGCGTGCGGATGGTCACGATCTTCGCATTCTCGGACCTGATGATGCCCGAGAGTGTGCGGCCGTCGGCCAGTTGAAACGTCGTGAGGCGATACTCACCGGGAACCACGGCACTGGGGTCCAGGACGTTTTCCAGAATATAGTCGAGGCTCGTCCGCTGCGCGCCGGTCAGTTCCGGTCCGACTTCGCCCCCTTCACCGAACATCTTGTGGCAAGTCGCACAGTGGACGGCGTACAACTTGCGGCCGTTGACGAGATCGGCTTGCGACAACCGCGGTGGCGTGAGCAGGTCCTTCAGGCGATCGGTCTGCACCTTGCGCGTTTCCGAAGCGGGACGGATCGTGCCCCACACGGCCTCGAGCTTGGTCTTCAACTCCGGCTTGTTGAGGTTGAGAATCTGTCGGGCGTTGAACGCGGTCACGTCGGATTTCGGGATCGATTTCGCTTCCATTGCCGCGAGCAGAGCCGCGGCGAATTCGGGGCGGGTGACCAGCGTGTTGATGGCTGCGAGCTTTTCGTCCGACGTGAAGCGCGGGTACTGTTCGACGACTGCCGCCGCGGTTTTGTCGTCCGACGCGGCAGCCAAACCGGCCAACGCCACGGACCGCATCTCCGGGTTCTTCAACGCCAACCGCAGGCGGGCCGGATAGTCCGGCACGGCCTTCGGGTACATGTTCAGCAATCGGAGGTCGGACAAAAGTTGCGGCATCGGTGTGGCGGGCGCGTTCAGCCGCTTGGCGATGCGAAGGGCGGTTTCCTTGTCTCCGAGGATCAGACCGAGTTCCTCCGCGGTGACGCGCAAATCGTGCGTGCCGGTCAGCTTCGCGGCAATCGTGCTCCAGCCCTCGGGGGCTTTCACGTCCTTGCGGCCACGCAGGGAACTGACGACACCCACAAGCAGAGCATGCTTCTTGTCATCCGGGACATCGTCGCCGAGGTGGGCAAACAGCCCTTCCAGTTGCTTGCCGGCGGTTGTGCCGGGCAGCGACATATGTGCGGAAGCGATCATCCAGCCGATTTCAAAGTTTTTGGCTTTCACGCCGACGGCCAAGGTTTCCTTGGGGTGCGTCAGCATCGCCCGGCGGAAGCTGTTCCAGTAATGCAACGGCGACTCGGACCGGTCGCTCCGGTCGACTTCGACGGCAAAGAGTACGTCGGCAAACCGAAGCTGATCCGGAGCCGGCATGCGGATCATCGCCGAGGCATAGGCCCACTTCACGAACGTCGATCGTTCCTGCTCCAACGCGGCGAGCATGGAATTCAACACCGCCGGCGTGCGCGTCTTCTCGCCAAGGGCACGAACCGCGTTCGCGCGGACCGCTTCGCTCTCATCCTTCAACAACCGCAACGCCGCTTCGGCATCAAAATCGGTGAGTACGTTGTAAGCCCAAAGCCGTCGCAGCTTCGTCGCCTCGTCGGAGCGAAACCTGAACTCTCCCCGAAGGTGGGCGACGAGTGCCGCGCAGTCCGCATCCTTGGCGGCCGAGCGCTCGTGCAGAACCCGCATAGCCCGACGGGAAAGCCACGAGTCGTCGGACTCGACTGCCCGAAGCAGTTCTTTCGCGTGCAGCTTCGATACGTCGCCGCGGAACGGCTTCGGCTTGCCGTAGCTGATGCGGACCAGTCGACCGTTGGTGGTATCCGACACGTCGTAGTTGTGACATTCCCCGGTGTCGGTCCAGTCGGCGATGTAAAGCGAACCCTCCGGCCCTTGTTTGACGGCGACACCGCGGAACCACGGATCGTTGGCGAAGGCGAAATCCGGCCTGCGGACGCCCTTCATGCGCGTCGGCGTTCGCTCCAAACCATCGTTGTTGAGGCGCGAACCGTGGATGTTGCAGGTGAACAGAGTGTCCTGGTACTCGGCGGGAAATTGAGTGCCGTTGTAGATGGCGATCCCGCTGTGGGCGTGGCCGCCGCCGGCGTCGTCGTGGTCCTTGCGGACGTCTCCGGTCTTTTTGTCGGCTCGGGAATCGGTCCAGTGGCCGCTCGCCCAGTGGCGGTAATCGACGGCACTCGAGAGGCCGCCGAAGGTGAACGGCTCGGTGTCCGGGCCGTACATGCGTTGGTAACGGCCGCCGCGGACGATGTGCCAGAGGTGGTCGATGACGCAGTTGGTGACGAACATCTCGCCGCGCTTGTCCCAATCGACGCCCCACGGGTTGGTCATGCCCACGGCGTAGACTTCGAAGACTTTACGAATCGGGTGGAAGCGCCAGACGCCACAGTCGAAGTAGGTTCGCTTGTCCGCCGGCGTTCCGGGGGCGCCGACGTTCGATTTCGTCTGGATGCCGTTGGTGCCGTAGAGCCAGCCGTCGTGGCCCCAGGCGAGGCCGTTGAAGGCATTGTGCTTGGCATCCTTCAGATTCCAGCCGTCGAGCAGAATCTGCGGTGGGCCGCTCGGCTTGTCGTCCGCGATGGGGATGAAGAGGAAATTCGGCGTCGAACAGAGGTAGACGCCGCCGTGGCCGACTTCGATGCCGGACAGGTTCGAGCCGTCAGACAGGACTACGGTTTTCTTGTCGTGCGTCCCATCGCCGTCGGTGTCTTCGAGGATGACGACTCGGTCGTTGCCGGTGCCGTCGGCACGCCACTTCGGGTAGCTCAAACACTCGACGACCCACATCCGGCCGCGGTCGTCGAAGGTGAAGGCGATTGGCTGGACGATCTCCGGCTCGGAGGCAAACAAAGTGACCTCAAAGCCGGGCGGCACCTTGAACTTACCTGCGACCTCCGCGGGGGGCACCGGCTTGTCGGCGGCGGTTGCCGTGGAACCCAGACCGAGACAGGCCAACAGCAGGCAAAGACGCATCGGAAGTGCCTCACGTAGGGAAAATGGGCGGGCCGAGGACGGTCGATTTTACCAAGGAATGCCCACGGAGTGTGCAATCTTCAGGACTCGTTCGCGGGCCGTGCGGGCGGCCGTGTCCGGGTCGTCGTGACAGGTGTAAAGTTCGATCGTCACCCAGCCGCCGTAGCCGACGTCCTTCAGGGCTGCCAGCGTCGCGGCGAAGTCGATGACGCCTTCGCCGGGGACCAGGTGATGGTGCACCCGCGTCGCGGCGATGTCTTCGAGATGCACGTGGCGAATAAGCGGGGCGAGCTTGTGCACGGTCGCGGCGGGGTCGTCCTTCACGCAGTAGAAGTGGCCGATGTCGAAGTTCAGCCCGAGGTAGGGCGAATCGAAGTGCGACGCGAATTCGAGATATTGATCGGCGGTTTCGATGAGCAGATCCGGCTCCGGTTCCACCAGCAGCGGCACCTGCACTTTTTCCGCATGCTCGACGACCGGCTTCAATTCTTCCACGAAGAGTTTAAGGCAGTCCTTCCACGGCCGGCCATCGAGCGGGCCGCCCGGCTCGGTGGTGATGCAGGGTGCCCCGAGTTCCGCGGCGAGGCTGAGGGCACGCTTGGTGTGGTCGATGCGGACGCGGCGGTAGTTCGCGTCCGGCTCGATCCACGACGGGTACCAATATTTTTGTCGATGGTCATTGACGGCATGCATCATGAACGCATTGATGTTCGAGACGGCAAGTTCGTTGATTTGCAGCGCTTCCCGAATGCCCTGTTTCTGCTCGGCGGACAGATACGCCGGCCAGGCATGGGGCACATCGGCCATGATCTCGATGCCGGTGTAGCCGATGGCCGCAAGCCTGCGACAGGTCTCGGCGAAGGAGTGGTTGAGGTACGCATTGGTGGAAAAGGCGAGTTGCATCATGGCGTTGACTGGGATCCGAGAAGGTAGCGTTCGAGCATCGTGAACTGTTCCGCGAACTGGTGCTCCGTCACCCCGCCCATCGGCGATTTGAAGAAGACCGCGAGGTCGGAGATCGAGCCGGTTTCGCCGTTGCGTTGGGCGCGCAGCAGGATGCGGGCGACATCCAACAGCAGTGGCGCCGCGAGGACCGAGTCGCAACCCTGCCACGTGAATTGCAGTGTCATCTTGGTGCCGAGGAAGCCTTCGTAATGGATGTGATCCCACGCCGTCTTCCAGTCGTCCAGGCTTTCGACGTATTCGATGCTGACGTGCGTTTGCGGCTTGTAGCCGAGGATCGCGGCAATCAGCGCGTCCTTGCTCTTGATCTTGCTCGATTTGTTGGCGGGATCATTGAGGACCTGGCCGTCGCGGTTGCCGAGGATGTTGTGGCCCACCCAACTCAGTACTTTCAGATTTCGACGGGCGAACATCGGCGCCAGCACGGCCTTCATCAAGGTCTCGCCGGTCTTGAAGTCTTGGCCGGCCAGCGGAACCTTTTGCGACCTCGCCAGCGCTTCCGCCGCGGGGAAACTTGCACCCAACGACGGCGTGCCGTTCAGGTACGGCATTCCCGCTTCAATCGCTGCAAGGGAGTAGAGTGTGCTCGTCGGCACCAAACCGACGTCACCGCGATCGAGCATGTCCTGGAAGCCCATGGCCGAGTCGTGATACGGCGATGACGGGAAACTCGGCTCGGTGGACGCGACGTTGACGACCACCACTTGATCGAGTTTGTTTGCAGACTTAAAGGCTTCCAAGTCCGCGCGGATCATCGCGATTGCGGCTTTCGGCTTAACCGCGATGCGGACGTCGGGTCGGTCGGCCAGGGCCGCGAGCGTCGAGTTGGCCTGATAGAGAACGCCGGGGCGAATGTTGTCGCCCCACGCTTCCAGCGTTTCCCGACAAGCCGTCAGCAGAGGGTCGGCGAAGACGTTGGCGCGAGAATGAAGCTCGGCCACGCTGCGGACGAACGACGACTGTCGGATGTCGTGCCCACCGACGACGAACGCGGCGGCGGCGTCAAAACCGAGATCCGCGAATTGAGGCAATGCCGTCGCCAGCCCGACCGGCGGGGTCAGTCCTTTGGCCATGGCCGCGAGGCCAAGTGCTGTCGTGCTGCCGACGCCGCCGCAGGCACCGATCAGCCACAACCCGACACGACGATCAGCCATGATTCACGCGACATCCGAACGAGGGAGAGAGGTCACCCGGCAGGTACCGGTTCATCATCGGGACGAACCGCGTTGCGGTCAAGGGAACCGGATTTGATCCAATGCCATAAGCCGAAGCTGACACCGAGATACGCCAGCATGCTGACCTGAACAATCGGTCCCGGTTCCATGGAATACACGGAGCGATAAACGATCTCCTGCACGTGACCGAAATCGGTGGAGATGAACAACGCCACCCACAGGATTGCGATGAAGGCCAGCAGCCGGGAGCGATGCTCGGGGAAGTGCTTCCACCACAGGATCGCCGGGATCAGCGCCGCCGTCCACTCGTAGACCATCGTGTGCGGCGAGGCCCAAAGCATGACCCAGATCGCCGACCCGAACATCAACGGCAACGACCCGCGTGCGACCCGCCAGACGCGATGAAAAACCGCAACACCGACGATCGCAGACGCGGCCCAAAGCAGCGTCGGCAGCGGTGCCGATTCGGGTGTGAACAGCAGTCGCCACAAGGCCCGCGCGTTGTGGCTTTTCCACCATTGGAAGTTGTCGAATCGGATGTTGGTCGGGAGTTCGGCGAAGAACTGATTCCAGCCCGCCGTCACCACCGGATACGTCAAACCCAGCCACAAGGCCCCGCCCACAGCCACGCCGACGAGGGTGCGATGGTACCTTCGATCCCAAAGCCACCACAGCAGCAGGCCCATCAACAGCGGCGGCTTCAGCCACAGGAACGAGGCAACCATTCCGGCGGCAAAGCGGCGATCCAGTTCCAAAAGCCGGTAGCAAAGTGCGAAGCAACAGAATGTAAGCAGAGAAGTTTGCCCGTAGCTGAGCACCGTGAAGGTCGGCATGAACGTGAGCGTCCAGCCGAAGGTTGTCCACGGTTTCTCCGGTCTCAGGAGCAGGATGCCCAAGAACAGGGCGAGGAAGCTGATGCCGTTCCAGATCCAGACGCTCACACGGTAGGGCAACGCCGCGGTTGGGACGTGGAACAAGGCAAAGAAGGGCGGGTTGCGGTAGGCTTCGAGCTTGCCGTGGAACTGACCTTCGGGGAATTCGGCATCCTGCAAAGCCCCGAGCACATCGTGGTCGTAGATCTCGCCGGAGCGGCCTGCCCGGATCATCTTTGCGGGCATGTAAAAGGCGAGGTGGTCGATCGACGTGATCTGCCCGACCAAGTCGGTCTCGCCGTTGCCGAGTGCAATTCGACCATCGAGTTTGACGGTCATTCCATTCGCTTCATCGGGATGAAACTTTGTCGATGCGAACCGCGAGCCGCCCAGCAGGATCGCACCGATCCAGCACGACCAGAGAATCAGGCCCGCGACAACGGCGACCCAGCGGCGCGGGCGAATCCAGGCGGCGATCGCGTCCCAATTCTTCATGCGAGCACCTCGCGGACCAGACCTTCGGGAACATCGCTCACCAATTCGACTTCGCCGAGACGCGTCGGCAGGACGAAGCGGAGTTTCCCTGCCGCGTTCTTCTTGTCCCGGCGCATGGAGTGCAACATCGCCTCGACTTCCCATGCCGGATCGCGCCGGACCGGCAAGCCGAAGTCCGACAACAATCGTTCCTGCCGAAAATTCAACTCGTCGGAATCGCGGCCGAGCTTAGCCGCTAGACGGGAGGCACAAACCATTCCCGCTGCCACCGCTTCGCCGTGGGACCAAGACCCATATCCCGCTACAGCCTCAAAGGCGTGGCCGAAGGTGTGGCCGAAGTTCAGCTTCGCACGCAGCCCGGTGGTTTCATATTCATCCTGCTCGACGACGCTTGCCTTGAGTCGGCAGGAGGTTAAGACGATTTTGCGAACGGCACTCGGTAGTCGTTCAAGAATGGCCGGCACATTCGTTTCGAGAAACGCGAAGAATTCAGCATCGAAGATGACGCCGTACTTCACGACTTCAGCAAGGCCGGAGCGAAAGTCGCGCTCGGGCAGTGAGTTCAGAAATCGAATGTCGATCCAGACGAGCTTCGGCTGGTGGAATGCCCCAATGAGATTCTTGCCCGCGGCGTGGTTGATGCCGACCTTGCCGCCGACGGAGGAATCGACCATCGCCAGAAGTGTCGTCGGCACCATAATCAAGGGCAGCCCGCGGTTCCAGGTCGCCGCCGCGAATCCCGCCAAGTCGCCGACGACCCCACCGCCCACGGCGATGACGGGCGTCGTGCGATCGGCGGCAATTCCGGCGAGTGCGTCGTGGATGACGGCGAGTTGTTCGGTCGACTTCGATTGTTCCCCAGCGGGGATCGTGACGAACGAAACAGTTCCGCCGAGCGATCGGCAAAGCACCTCGGCAAGCGGTGCCGTATTGCTGTCCGCAACGACGAGGGTTTTCATCAACGTGCCGAAACGGGCAGTCAACTCCGTGGCGAAGTCATCTCCGCCCTCAGCGAAGACGATCTCGGAGCGGCGTTCGCCCAACTTCACGATCAATTGGTCCATGCCGGTCATTTCACGAAAGGGAAAGCATTCGCCCAGAGGCGTGACGGCGATTACACTCACGTCGGCCGTCCTCGATGCGGAACGATCCACATGATTGATGACCGAGTTCCAATGCAGGACGATGTTGTCCGGGTTCGGCTGCGGGTACTGCCGGTGACGGATTTCGTCGCCGCACCGCTGATGCCGATCGCCCTGGCCGCGACGGTCGGCCTATGCTTCGATCGCTACGTCGGCGTGACGACGCTGCCCGCTCTGGTCGTTGGCTTGGGCTTGGTTCTCGCGGCCTTTCTGCGAAACCGAATCGAGACGCGGAAGGCACTGTTGGCACTGGCCTCGTGTGCGGTGGCTGCGGGGTACCACCATGCGTACCGCAACGATTTCCCGGCGGACGACATCGCTCAATACTTGAGTGAACGGCCCAGCCTGATCCGATTGCGTGGCGTGCTGCTGGACGATCCCTCGTTCCGCGAACAAGCCGTGCGGACCTACGGTCGGCCCGGGACCAGCCGCACTGAGTCGCTGCTTGTGGAAACACGGGAACGTGAAACATGGAACGGCCGGACCCCCTGCTCGGGCACCGTGCGCGTGTCCATCGACGTTGCGGCCGGCGACGAGTCCGCAGTCCTCTTTCGTGCCGGCGATGACGTCGAACTCCTCGGTTGGATTCATCGGCCCGCCGCGCCGAACAACCCCGGCATGGTCGACCGGCGCGAACGACTGAAGGATCAACGCATCCGCGCCGAGATGAGTCTGGAAAGCCCGAGCACGGCAACAAAGCTTCACGATGCCCACTGGAGTGTCACCACATTACCAGCCATGATCCGCCGGTACGGCAACGATGCCTTCGCGGACGCCCTCGCGGAGCGACAAGCGGCGACCGCGCAAGCCCTGATCCTCGGCGACGGCAGCGGCCTGAGTCAGGCGGATTGGGATGCCTACATCCGCACCGGCGTCGTGCATGTGCTCGCGATCTCGGGCCAGCATTTCGCCATCGTTGCGGGTTGTCTCTGGTTCGGCTTCCGAGTCTTGGGCATCCGCCGGCTTCATGCGGCTTGGTTGGTGATCGTGCTCCTCGGCTTCTATGCCGTCGTCACCGGACTGCGGCCCTCGGCGGTGCGGGCCTTCATGATGGCGGCGTGCCTTTGTGGCAGCTTTCTCGTGCGGCGACCCATGAACAAGGCCAACGGGTTTTGTGCCGCGTGGCTCCTCGTCATTCTTCTCAATCCGGCCGACGTGTTTTCGCTCGGCTGCCGATTGTCGTTTCTTTCCGTCTTCATCCTGATCTGGCTCCTCGGGCCACTGTTGGAGTCACCGCCGCCGACACCCTTGGAAAAACTCGTCGATGAATCCCGAACTTCGTTCGTTCGGCTGCTGCGTCGCGTCGTGCGGTTCGTGTTGTCGGCTTATCTCGTCTCCACGGTCATCACGCTCGCGAACGCACCGCTCTTGATTGCCGAGCAGAACATGCTCTCGCCCGCTGCCTTCCTCATCGGACCGATCCTGATTGCCGTTACGACGGTCGCCCTCATCGGCGGCCTGCTGATGCTTTGCCTCGCTCCGTTCGGCATCTCAATTCTCGCCGCTTGGCCGACGGAGCAGAGCCTGCGATTCGCCGACTGGGTGGTACACGGAGCGGATGGTTGGCCCGGCGGGGTCGTGACCGTGCCGGCACCGTCCGTGTGGTGGCTTATCGGCTTCCATGTCGGCTTGGCGGTCGTCGTGCTGTTCCGCATCCGACTCGACCTTCGGCTGGCGGCCGGCACGATCCTCTTCCTGAGCCTGCCTTTGCTGCCCAGGTTTTTTCCGTCCACTTCGGATGAATTCCGCGCGACCGTGCTGGCGGTCGGGAAGGGCGGCTGCATCGTCCTGGAAACACCGGACGGCCGCTGCCTCATCTACGATGCCGGCTCGACGGTCGGCACATCCGCCGTGCGGAGGGTCGTGGCACCATACCTGCTTTCGCGAGGCATCTATCGCATCGACGAAGTCCTGATTTCCCATGCGGATACCGATCACTTCAACGGACTGGAAGAACTCGTCCGTCGGTTCCCGGTCGGCATGGTGACTCTGACGCCGTCCTTTGCGGACAAGCCAACCGCAGAAGTGGAGTCCGCCTTGCAGATCATCCGCACCTCGGGCATCGGCAGTCGCTTGGCCTTTGCGGGAAGGACCTACGCGGCAGGCGAGGTGACGTTCCAAGTGCTCCATCCGCCTGAGATCGGACCGGCGGGCACGGAGAACGAACGCAGCCTTGTGCTGCTGGTCACGCATCGCGGGCATCGGTTTCTGCTGACCGGCGACTTGGAGAAAAGCGGGGCGGCGCTGGTGCTGAAACAGCAGATCGGCGAAGTCGATGTCATGACCGCGCCGCACCATGGTAGTCGCTCGGCGGTGCCTAGGGCGATGAGTGCCTGGTGCCGGCCGCGTATGGTCGTGGTCAGTCGGGGGCAGGCGTCGGGCAACACGATGACGACCGCGGACACGCTGCCGGGGTGCCTGCTTCGGGACACCTTTACCCACGGCGCCGTCACCATCCGCTCCGGTCCGTCGGGGCTGACGGCGGAGTGCTTCGTCGATCGGGAACGAATGGTCCTGCGCCGCGATTGAGTGCCGAATCAGTCCAACTTCGACGAGTTGCCCATCGTGTAGGGCTTCCATTCCAGGCCCAGCCCCATCACGGAATGGCGTTTGGCGAGCACGGCCCACGGCGTTCCGGGGTGCTCCTTGGCGATCTTCAGGAACAGTTCCTGAGCGGCCTCGGCGGTCTCCTTCACTTCCTTCTTACTCTTCATCTTGTCCGATGCGACCAGAACCAAACCGGACTGTCCCTTGGCCTCGTCGACTTTCGGAAGGTTGTCCGTGCGGATGTTGCCGAGGGCCAAGTTGTATTCGCTCATGAAGGCGAGTCGGGCTTTCATCTGCGCCAAGGCGTACTCGAACGTGATGCGCCAGTAGAGGTTTTTCTCCTCGTCGAGTTTTTGTGCGAGCTTTTCGAGTTGGACGATCTTGGCTTCGAGTTCTCCTTCGATGCGGGCGGGTGTTTCCTGCTCGGCCATGATGGTCTTCTTGAAGGCGTCGCCGGCTGCGGTCTGAATCATCGTCCTCAGTTCGGTTGACCCTTCCTCGGAGGACCGCCATTCCTTTTTAATGAGGTCGAGTGCCTCGACGGCGGCCTTGCGGATCGGATACTTCTCTCCGTCCTTGAGAATGTCGGCGATGGCGACCGCGTCCGGCCGATACTTCGCCATGACCTCGGCGGAGAACGGGAAGAGGGTTTCCACAGCGTCGTCCTTGGTCAACTTGCCGCGGTAGGGCGGGAGCTCCCCGATGCGGTCCAACAGTTTCGCGATCTCTGCGGGCGGCAGTCCCTTGGCGACCTGCGGCATCGGGAAGCGGACGGCGGGCGGCTCGTCCGTCGCCGCGGCGAGCGGCGCCGGTTCGCCTACGAGCTTCAGGCCTGGGTCGGCCTTGCCGGCCAAGCCCGCGACTTCCTTCATGCGGATTTTAAGTGCTTCGCTCCATGCGGCGATCGGCAAGGGATCGTCGGCGGCGGCATCCTTGGGCAACTTCACCTTGCCCTTGGCGGCGAGTTCGATGATGGAACTGAGGAACAGGCTGCCGCCTTCGTTGGGTGCGTCGGCAGGTCCGAAGCGGAATTCGTGTGCGTTCTGACCGGCCGCTGCCGTGGTCACAACTTGGACACCGGGCGGGGCGGCGAGCAGTTGTTTTTCCAGCGCTTCGCTCATCGGCTCGCTGCCGGGGCGGACCTTGTCGCCGTCCTCGTTCAGCCGGCAGACATCGAAGACCACGACCTTCTGCGTCGCCTTGCAGTCCTTGACCTGCTGCCAAAACTCCTTGAGTGGAAGCAGCGTCGACGGTTCGGTCAGGTCGCCGTCGACGGGGACGAGATAGGCCTGATCCTTCACAATCACGGCGTGCCCGCCGAAGTAGATCAGGATGCGGTCCTGACTTCGGCTGGTCTCCAGAAACTTCGTGACCGCTTCCGCGATGATCGGCTTGAGCATGGCACGGGCCTGACTGCCGACATCCTGGAGGATGAAAAGCTGATTATTGTCTTTGTCCTGCGGGATCTTCCATTGGAAGGCGAGCCGTCGGGCGGCGATTCCGACCATGTCGTCGTTTTTCGTGTTCCCGGCCGAGAGCGGATTGCAGTAAAGGTACTTCGTCGTGCTCAGTACGAGCAACCGCCGCGGAAACGCCTTGCCGGCCGCGGCGAGCGAACTTCCCGTGCCCACGGTCGTCGGTTTCGGCTCGACCGCGGTTGTCGGCGTCTGGGCCAAGTCCTTATTTAATTTGTCCAGAAGCGGCTTGCCGAACAACGCCCCGGCCACGGCTCCGCCAACGAGCAGCATCAGCCCGAGAAAGAGGAGCACAATGCCGCCGCCGCCGCGTTTCTTGCCGCGATAGCGCTTGGTCGTTTCCGAGGGGACGAACGTATCCTGCGCGTAAACGGGTTGAGCATAGGTGGGCGGAGCGTAGGCCATAGCCGGCGGCGGGTAGGCGATCGGCATGGCCTGCGGCACATACTCCGGCGGTGGGGCGGGCGGCACCAGCTCCGCAAGGGGCGGCTGACTGGCGGTGCCGCCGACCTTGACGACCGCAAAGCAGTTCTTGCACTTCACCGCCCGCTCGGCCCATTCGATTGGGATGAGCAGCGTCTGTTTGCAGTGGGGGCAGGTGGCTCGGACCGTGGCCATGAACGCGCTCCGCGGAAGACTGCGATGATTCCCTTAAACCAAGTTTACGGGCGAAGGTTCCGTCCGGGCATGGGATCGGCCCGTTTCCTCAGTCGGCGATTTCGCTTGCCGAGGCGTCCGCCGCGTCGCATCCTTGGAATCATCCCACTTGGAAGCGAGCGAAATCGATGGCCATCGTGTTGATGGAAGGCGACGGAATCGGGCCGGAAGTCACTGCCGCCGCGTGCGAGGTGGTCGCCGCTGCGGGTGTGCGGGTGCCGTGGATCAAGGCGGCCGCGGGTCTGGGGGCGCTGGAAACCCACGGCGAACCGCTGCCCGAAGAGACACTCGATCTCATCCGCAAGCATCGCGTCGCGCTCAAAGGACCGTGCACCACACCGGTGGGCAAGGGCTTCCGCTCGATCAACGTGCGGTTGCGGCAGGGGCTGCAGCTTTATGCCAGCGTTCGGCCGGTGAAGTCGCTGCCCGGCGTGAAGACCCCGTTCACGGGGGTGGACCTCATTGTGGTCCGCGAGAACACCGAAGGGTTGTACGCCGGGCTGGAGCATCAGGTCGTTCCCGGTGTGATTGAAAGTCTGCGCGTCATCACCCGGCCGGCGTGCGAGCGGATTGTCCGCTACGCCTTCGAAGCGGCCCGAACCGGTGGCCGCAGGCTGGTGACGTTTTGCCATAAGGCGGACGTGATGAAGCTTTCCGACGGTCTGTTTCTGGAATGCGCCCGCGAGGTGGCGGACGATTACCCCTTCATCCGCTTCGAAGAAAAGCCCATCGACAACGTCTGTCTGGAACTGGTGCTCGATCCCACCAAGTACGATGTGCTGGTGATGGAAAACCTCTTCGGCGACGTGATATCCGATCTGTGCGCCGGTCTCGTCGGCGGCTTGGGAGTCGTGCCGGGGGCCAACCTCGGCGAACGTTACGCCGTATTCGAGGCGGTCCACGGCAGCGCGCCGGACATCGCCGGGAAAGGCTTGGCCAACCCCATTGCCGTGGTGCGAAGCGCGGCCATGATGTTGGATCATATCGGCGAACGGGAGGCCGCGAAGCGGATCGAGGCCGCCGTGGCCGATGTCCTGTTGGCCGGTGTCGGGCTGACCAAGGATCTCGGTGGCGACGGCACCACGGCGACCATCACCAAGGAACTCGTCCGCCGTGTGGGGGCCATGTCGTGAAAACGATCGCGTTCATCCAAGGCGGCGGTGTCGGCTTCGATCAGGAAGCCTCCGTGCGACGCTTGTTCGAAGCACTCGCGGTGCCGGTGACGTTTGAAGTGTTCCAAGCCGGTCGCGCCGCGCTCGATGCGGGGAACGCCCTGCCGATCCCGCCGGCGGCCTTGGAGGCGATCCGCACCCACGGCATCGCCTTGAAAACGAAACTGCTGCAACCCAAGGGCCTCGGCACGCCCACCGCACACGGCGAAGGCGCGAAGACGCCGACGAACTTCAACGTCGAGTTCCGCAAGCGGCTCGGCTTGTTCGCCTCGGTGCGGCCCGTGCACAACCTCGCCGGGCTGCCGAGCCGGTTCGCGAACGTAAACTTCCACTTGGTTCGCGAGATCACCGAGGACCTGTACACCGCCAGCGAACACGAGATCGTCCCGGGGGTGGTCCAGAGCTTCAAGATCGTCACCGAAACGGCTTGTCTGCGCTTCTTCCGGTTCGCGTTCGAGTTGGCGACGAAGTTGAACAAAACATCCATCCACTGCATCCACAAGGCGAACATCCTCAAGCTCGCCGATGGGCTTTATCTCGATTGCTTCCGCCGCATCGCCGCGGAGTTTCCCGCCGTCGCGGCGAAGGAAATGATCGTCGACAATACCTGCATGCAACTCGTGTCCAAGCCCCATCAGTTCGAGATGCTGGCCGCGGGCAACCTCTACGGCGACCTGCTCAGCGACCTGGGGGCCGGCCTCGTCGGCGGCATCAGTGCCACCGCGGCGATCAACGTGGGGCAGGGCGTGACGGTGTACGAAGCGGTTTATGGCGTCACGCATGAAACGGTGCCGGCGGACCGGGCCAACCCGTTGCCGCTGATTCTGCCCGCGATCGAGCTGTTGAAGGACATCGGCCAAACGAGCACGGCCGCGAGACTGCTCGCGGCCGTGGAGGCGGTTTTGCTTGAAGGCGAAATTCGCCCGCGCGACTTGGGCGGTCGGGCGGGCACCATGGAATTCACGGAGGCAATCTGCCGCCGACTTACTTCCTGAACATCGCGTGGCCGCGGTCGCCGCGGCTGAGCATGTAGGCCGTAAGGTCGATCACTTCCTCGGCCGTAAGTGTGTCGAGCAGCCCGGCCGGCATCATCGAGAGCTTCGACGGGCGAATTTCGTCGATGTTGTTGCGATTGACGCCGACGATGCCGTTGGGGTTCAGCATGTCCGTATTCACGCTGATGCTGTCCCCATTCAGATTCACGATCCGGCCGGAGATCATCTTGCCGTCCAGTGTGGCGATCTCCACTGCGGCATACTGATCGCTGACTTCCTTGCTGGGGTCGATGATCGACTCGAGCAGGTCGCGCGTGTTGAAGCGGCCGGCGATGCCGGAAAGGTCCGGGCCGTTGCTGCCGCCTTCGTTGTCGTAGCGATGACAGGCAAAGCAGGTCGTCGCGGCGAAAAGCTTGCGGCCCATTTCGTAGTTCCGCCCACCGGCTTTCAGGCCGGCTTCGACGGCCGGCGCAAGTTCGTCAACCGTGTGCTTCTTCACGAACGGCCGGGGCTTGGCGATCGCCGTCGCGGCCGTGGCGGGTTTGGCCTCGAGAATCGACGCGAGTGCCGTTTTTTCCTCCGCGGTCAATAGGGCCACGGCATCGGCCTTGATGAGCCGCAGGAAGCCTTGGAAGCTGTTGCCGCCCTTGTAGTTGCCCGCCTGCACAAACCAAGTGAAATACGCCTTGCGAAGTTCAGGCGTCCAGCCGGACTTCAGCACGCGCAGCGCTCGGACGTATTCCATCTGCTCTTCCTGCGTCGGGGCATCGGCGAGCAGTTTCATCGCCTTGGCCGCAACGGTCGTGGAGTCGAGATGAACTAGGACTTGAGCCAACTCGGCATCGACGAACCGCAGGCCGGTCGGGAAGACGCTTTCCAAAGTACTCGTCATCGATCCGCGCAGCCGCGGCGTTGCGGCAGTCCCATGACGGTGCCAGGCAACCTGCAGCACGCGGGCATAGTCGAGCTTCTGGTTGTAACTGAGTTTGGCGAACTCGATCTTCGCCAAGGCGGCAAGAATCTTCGGCCCGAGTTCCGGCTTGGACGATTGGAGGGAACCCGCTTTGGCGTGTTCGGGACACGGGGCCGCTACGCGGGCCAACGCCAGAATTGCCGCGAGTTTCGTGGTCGGCTCCTTGGCGTCGAACGCCTTGTCCGCCCAGGTTTCGATCGGTTGGAACTCCAGCACGGTGCGGGCGGCATTCCGCAGGAAACGGTCGTCCGAACCGAGATGCTTGAAGGCTTCGGCGACGGCTTCCGGCGATTGCTTGGTTTGGAACTTTTCCAGTTCCCGACGAACCTCGACCGCATCCGCGACCGGTTCCTTTGCCGCCTCCGTCGTCGCTTCCTTGCCGGTGTAGACGACGCGGTACAGCCCCGATTGCGTCTTACGGCCGCCGATGGCGAAGTACATCGCGCCGTCCTTCGGGTTCACGACCATGTCCGTCAGCGGCAGCGGCGTACCGGTGACGAACTCCTCGAACGTGGCTGAGTAACTCGACCCTTTGGGCGTCATGTGAACCGCGTACAGCTTGCCGTAGGACCAGTCGGCGATGAAGAAGGCCTTCTGATACTTAGCCGGGAACTTGGCCCCGGTGCCGAAGCAGACGCCTGTCGGCGACCCCGGCCCGACGTTCACGACCGGCGGCAGATTATCCGCATAGTATTCCGGGTATTTGCCCGCACCATTCCGCCAGCCCCATTCGCTGCCTTGGGTGACGTGGCAGACCCGCGTCGGCCGATACCACGGCGTGTTGTAGTCCCACTCCATGTCCGCGTCGTAGGTGAAGAGTTCGCCGTTGCGGTCGTATGCGGCGTCATACTGGTTCCGGAAACCGATGCTGATGAGTTCCCAGTTTTTACCGTCCGGATCGACGTTGGCGATGAAGCCACCGGGAGCAAGCATGCCCTTCATGAAGCCGTTGCCGTCCGGCACGCGGGGCAGCAGGTGATCCTCGCCCCAGACCGGCGGCACGCGGGTCGTGTCGTACTTCACCAACTTGGTTTGGTTGCCGCAGACGATCGTCAGCCGCTTGCCGTCCGGGTGCGGCAGCACGGCGTGGGGCCCGTGTTCGCCGCCACCGCCCTCGAAGGTCCGCAGCAGCTCCACCCGATCGGGCAGACCGTCGGGCTTGGACGACTTGAGTCGGTACAGTCCCGAGCCTTTACCGCCGGGCGTCTTACCGTTGACGACGATGTAAAGCGAATCGAAGGCAAACAACATGCCTTGCGCGGCACCGATGTCCGCGGAGAGCTTTTCGATCAGCGGCTCGGACTTGGCATCCGACTTCGGCAGGCTCACGCGGTACAGCGCCCCGTACTGATCCGACGCGTAGAGCCGGCCTTCGGGATCGAAGCAAAGGTTGACCCACGATCCCTGCGTTTCCTTGGGGACCGAATAGATCAGATCGACCTGAAAATCCTTCAGGGCCTTGAGCTTATCGCCCGCCAGGGCGAACTGTGGCTTGTCGGGTGTTTTCGATTTCTTGGTTTCCTTCTTGCCATCCTGGGCCGAGGAGGACGGCAACGGCAACGAGGCCAAGCCGACCCCGAGGGTCAACGACAGACATGCGAACAGGATCCGAGTCATGGAACGTCCCGAGATTGAAGGAGAGGAGAAGTCCGGCAAGACCGTCATCTTAAGGTGAAACAGGTCACTGGTGCAAGTTCCAAGCGGAGCGGATGCGGCGTCATCCTCAGCGGCTCAGCTTGTCCGCGCCTGGGGCAGGCTTCTGGCCGACGGTGGCCATGGCAGTGCCGAGGAAACTGGTCGCCACGGCCTGCATCAGGCGATCGACTTCCTTGCAGGACGCGAGCCAGGCCTCTTCGCCGGCCTTGGGGTCGAACGGCGGCGAGGCGACTTCGATGTAGGCTTTGGCCTTCGGCTCGGTGCCGCTGGGCCGGAGGCAGACTTTGGCCGTCAGGCCGTTTTTTCCTTCGAGGCGGATGATCAGGAAGTTGCGGGCGGCCTTGTCGGTGCCCCCTTTGAACGATCCCATGCGGCCGGCTTCGTTCTGCAGATCTTCGAAGCCGGAGACGGTCAGGCCGGCGATCTCCCTGGGCGGGTCGGCCCGCAGGGCGTCGAGCATCTTGGCCATGTCCCGTTTGCCTTCGATGCCGGTCATGACGATGTTGAGCAACTCGTTGCGGAAACAGCCGAAGCGGCGGGACAGTTCGTCGAGCAAACCGGGGATGGTGCGATCCTGACGCTTCAGGTGCAGGGCCAACTCCGCCATCAGAAGCGCGGCAATTGCCGAGTCTTTGTCCCGCAAATGTTGCGTGGCGAGGATGCCGTGGCTTTCCTCGGTGGCGATCACGAAATCGTCCGGTGTACCCTGCACGTCGCCGAACTGGCCCGTCGTTTCAAGTTGCTTCAACACGTCTGCATGGTATTTGAATCCGACCAGCAGATCGGCGATGACTTGTGCGCCGTAGTGCCGGCCGATGCGGGTGATGAGACCCGTCGTCACCTCGGTCGTCACCACGATGGGGGAAGCGGGCAGATCCCCGGCATCCGTCAGACGGGCGAGTTTGAAGTAGGTCAACAGGGCCGCGATTTCCTGACCCGTCAGGAATCGGAAAGTGCCGTCGCCGTTGGCGGCGAGGCCGCCGATCCGGTCGGCATCGGGATCAGTGGCGATGACTAAGTCCGCCTTCTTCTCCCGTGCCACGACCTCGGCACGATCGAGGCTCTCCGGCACTTCCGGGTTGGGCGACTTGGTCACGTTCGGGAACTGGCCATTCGGCTCGGCCTGTTCCGGCACGGGAATCAGCTTGAACCCCGCCGCTTCGAGCGTCTCGCCGGCGCAGAATTGTCCGACTCCGTGAAGCGGCGTGTAAACCACGCGAAGTTCGTCCATCTTCGGCGGGGCAATCAGCGACTGCTTCCGGCACAGTTCGATGTAGGCTTCGTGCGAATTCGCTTCGAGAAAGTGGACCAGTCCGGTCTTGACGGCTGCCGACCAAGGCAGCGAGCGAATATCCGTCACCCGATCGACCATGTCGCTCATGATCTGATCGTCCGGCGGGACGGGCTGGGCACCGCGTTCGTCGTAGAACTTGCTGCCGTTGTCGTCCGGCGGGTTGTGGCTGGCGGTCATGTTCAGCCCGCCGTGAGCCTTCAGATAGCGGATGCTGAAGGACAATTCCGGCGTGGAGATGTAACGCTTCGCGTCGCTCGGCAGAAGGAAGGAGCGGATGCCGTTGGCCGCATATACCCCCGCCGCGTATTCGCAGAAATTCCGGCTGGTCAAGCCGAGGACCGGGTTTGGGATCGACTTGTCGTAAATGCCGCGTTTGTCGTTGAAGTGTCTCACGTCGTAAGCGAGCACGACGGTGGTGCGGGTCTCGCCGGGGAACTTCTCCTTGAGGTAATCGCAATGGCCCTGCACGGAGGCACCCAGCGTCCACAGGTTCATCCGGTTCGGGCCGATGCCGACCGCCCCGCGCCGGCCGCCGGTACCGAAGGGAAGCACTTCGTAGAAGGAATCGAGCAGGATCGACCATTGACCGTCGTCGATGAGCTTTTCGATCTGCGGCTTGTAGCCGGCGTAGTCCGCATGGGTCAGCCAGGTCTTCAGATTCGCAAGTGCTTTGGCCTTCAGCGCGGCATCGGCATCGATGGATTGAAAGCCGACTTCGGCTGCGGCGAAACGTTCCATGATCGGGGAAACCTCGGGCGGGGTGCGGCTCAAGGATGACGTTTTACGGCCGGCGATCCGGAAAAGCGAACGAGGTGTCAGCTGAGTTGCGACCATGCTTGGCTTATCCTCTTCATCCGGTCATCCTGTTCGGATGTTCTCGACGTTCGATTCGTCCCAACAAAGCTGATGCAGCATCAGACAGGAACACCACGATCGACAGGAAGAGTCGTCGATCGACTCGGTCGCGGATCGGAATTCGATGAACGCAGCAGCTCGACTGTGGTCCGTTACAATGCAAGTGATTACGGTGCTCGATTGTTGAGGTGAATCGTGGGTGCATTGAGTTTCCGGTTCGATGTGGTCATCGTCGGTGCCGGTCATGCGGGGACCGAAGCGGCGCTCGCGGCTGCGCGGCTCGGGCTGAAGACCTGTCTGCTGACCATGAATGCCGATGCCGTGGGGCAGATGAGTTGCAACCCGGCCATTGGTGGGGTTGCGAAGGGGCAGATCGTTCGCGAAATCGATGCGCTCGGCGGCGTCATGGGTCGCTGCACAGACGAATCGGGCATCATGTTCAAGATGTTGAATGCCTCCAAAGGCCCGGCGATGCACTCGCCGCGGGCCCAGTGCGACAAGAAGCTCTATCAGTTCACCATGAAGCGATGGGTCGAGGATCAGCCGAACCTCACCCTTCGTCAGGAGTTGGTCGAAGGATTGCTTCTGGAGAATCACGATGACGGCGGCGAAGCCCGCAAGCGGGTTCTCGGCGTCGTCGCCCGCGGTGAAACGAACTACTTCGCCTCGGCCGTGATTCTCACGACCGGGACCTTCCTCAAAGCCATCATGCATACCGGAGAAGCCAAGACCGTCGGCGGGCGGGCGGGGGACTCCTCGGCCGAGCGGATGAGCGATACCCTTGCCGACTGCGGATTCAGACTGGAGCGCTTCAAGACCGGTACACCGTGCCGGCTCAACGGCCGGACGATCGACTTCACGCAACTTCAGGAATCGCCCGGCGACCCGATCCCGCGGCCTTTCAGCTTCGAGACGGACAAGATCACGACCCCGCAAATGGTCTGCCACATCACCGAGACGACACCGGCGGTGCATGATCTCATTCGCGCCAACCTCCATCGGGCACCGATGTACAGTGGGCAGATTCGCGCGGGTGGACCGCGGTATTGTCCGAGCATCGAGGATAAGGTCGTCCGCTTCGCCGAGAAGGATTCGCATCAACTGTTCCTGGAACCGGAAGGACTGAACACCCGCGAGTACTACGTCAACGGCATCAGCACGTCGCTGCCCAAGGACGTCCAACAGGCGATGCTCACGCTGATTCCCGGATTGGAAAACGCCGAGGTCATGCGCTGGGGCTATGCCGTCGAATACGACTTCGCACCGCCGACGCAACTTCACCCGACCCTGGAAACCAAAAACGTCGCCGGGTTGTACTTCGCCGGCCAAATCAACGGCACCACCGGTTACGAGGAGGCCGCGGCCCAAGGCCTCATGGCCGGGCTGAACGCGGCGTTACGGATCAAGGGCGCTGGGCCATTCGTGCTCGACCGCTCGCAAGCCTACATCGGTGTGCTCATCGACGACCTCGTCACCAAGGGCGTCGATGAGCCGTATCGCATGTTCACGAGCCGGGCGGAGTATCGTCTCGTCCTTCGGCACGACAACGCCGACCGCCGGCTCATGCCGCTCGCCCGCAAGATCGGCAGCCTCGCCGAGGCTGCGTGGCTTCGACTTCAGGCGAAGGAAGCAAAGATCGGCGAGCTGCAACATCGCCTCAAGACGCTCAAGCGCGACGGCCAAAACCTTGCCGAGCGGCTGCGACGCACCGATACAACCTGGCGGAACCTGACAACGCTCGCCCCCGAGTTGGCTGCATGGGAAACCACGCCCGAGGTCGTCGAGCAGGTCGAACTCGAAGCCAAGTACTCCGGCTACATCGACCGGCAGGCGGCCGACGTCGAGCGCTTCAAAAAGATGGAAGGGCGTTGCATTCCGGATGCCTTCGACTATGCCGGCGTGCCGCAGCTGCGCACCGAAGCGAAGGAGAAGTTGGCGAAGATTCGGCCGATCAGCTTGGGCCAAGCAAGCCGGGTCAGCGGCATCACGCCGGCGGATTTGGCAGTGCTGTTGTTTTATCTGGATTAGGTGGTTATATGCGGCCCGACCGGTTCGGAGGGTTGCGGGATTTCAGCGGCTTTCCTTCGTGCCTGCAAGCACGATGGTCTGGCGACACTAAAGTCCCCGACACCCAGTGAAGTTGGAGCTGGGCCGCGGAACGTGCGATGGTTGCGAAGGCAAATCCCACTTCGGCGGGTCGCGTTGACAGGGCAAATCGGCGAGCTATACTCTCCGCGGGTTATGGGTACCTGGCTTCGCCAAGTTTCCCGATTTTCCCAAACGCCGCAGCCGGTGCAATCGTTATATTTCACCGATTCGGTATCGTTGCACTCGCGTGCATCGACCGAATCGACGCGACACAGTCACGAATCCCAGGATGGGTCCGCACATCGGCAGTGTTGCCGCGTGTGTGCATCCCCGATGCAGCCGGCTGAGCCGGCAAGGGTGGTCCGAATGAAGACGGTGTTCACAACCGGCGAAGCCGCCAAGGTCTGCAAGGTCAGTCAGCAGACGATCATTCGCTGTTTCGACAACGGCCAGTTGAAGGGCTTCCGCGTCCCCGGAAGCAAGTTCCGGCGGATTCCGCGCGAAGCCCTGTTCAAGTTCATGCGGGACAACAGCATCCCCACGGATGCCTTGGAAAGCGGCAAACGTAAGGTTCTGCTGGTCGACGACGAAGTCGAAATCATCGAAATGCTCGCCAAGGCGTTGGACGACGATGGCCGCTTTGAATATCGCGTCGCCGCCAACGGCTTCGATGCCGGGATGATGGTCAAGGACTATCGTCCCGACCTCATCATTCTGGACGTGATGCTGCCGGACATCAACGGCAAGGAAGTTTGCCTGCGGGTCCGCTCGGATTCGAGCCTCGAAGAGGTCCGCATCATCTGCATCTCCGGGATGGTCGAGGACGAGAAGATTCTCGAACTCAAACTGGCCGGTGCGGATGAGTTCGTCCGCAAGCCCTTCGACGTGGACGATCTGATCGACAAGATGTGCAAGCAGTTGGAAATGGAATCTTCGATGCGGGTTTAAGCTCGGGAATGCCGATAGATGGGGAAGACTGGGATCGCCGCCGCGACTGGGTAATCTGCCCAAGGGCCGGCGGCGATCGCAAGGATGCTGGGAAGGAGCCGAGCCGGTGAAGGGGGATGCCGTAGGCCGAACCGCTTGTTCGTTGCCGTGGCTTTGCCCGTCGGCCGAGGCGCTGATGACGTTGGGAGACACCGTGCCGGACGTCTCCGTGCTGGAAGGCGATCTCGCGTTCTGCGTGCATCTCGCCCGCTTCGCAAGACCCTCGCTGACACCTCAGGATGCTCCTTTTTCGCGCGAACTGCTCTCGCAGCCGAGTCTCTCCGGCGGTGCGGCAACCCTTCTGCAAAGCCTGCATCTCAAGACAGCCCTTCGCTTCGTACAATTGCCGTCGGACATGCAGCGCCGTTTGGATGCCGCGGTCGAACGCGCAGAAACCGCGGCAAAACTGACCGCGACCGTGCCTGTCGGTCTCGCCGGCTGGGTCGTCCGCATGACCGCCCTCGGCTGGGCGGCGGTCTCGGCGGTCGATCCGGTCGGTGCTTCCCGCTGTTGGGCTGACCCGGCCCATGCGGAGCAGGCGTCTGCAATCGAACGCGAATACTTCGGCTTCGATACCGACGCGGTGCTGCGTCGGCTCGTTGCCGTGTGGCGGCTGCCGCGGTGGTTGTCGGCGATTTTGGTCTCGCTCCATCTGCCGATCAAGGATGCCGAGCGACTCGGTGCCCCGACGGAATTGCTGCGAATCGTCCGTTCCGCGTTGCCGGAGGCAGGAGAACGAAAAAGCGTCTCGACGAGTGTGTCGTCGAGCACACTGGCACTACCCGCCTCGAATGAGATCCGCCTGATTGTGCGGATGCTTCGCAACGCCGCTGAACTGCGTCGCCGCTCCGCCGATTCGTTGCTGGCGTCCGCAGAAAAACGGATCGATGAATTGACGGACCTGCTCACCGAACTACGCGCCGATTTCGACTACGAACTCCGGGACGCCAAACTCGCGGGCTTAGCCGAGTTCGCCGCTGGGGCCGGGCACGAAATCAACAACCCGCTCGCCGTCATCTCCGGCAACGCCCAGCTGATTCTCGCGAAAGAAAGCGATCCGGGGAAGCAGAAGGCGCTGCACACGATCGTCCGCCAGACGAAGCGCATACACGACATTCTGCAGGGCACGCGGCACTTCGCACGACCGCCGTTGCCGATGAAGGAAAAGATCGAAGCAGCCCGCTGGCTGCCGACCGTGGTCGCAAGCTACGAGCCGGAAGCCGACCCCAAGGGGCTGTCGCTGACCGTCGATCCCACCACCATCGACCGCACCTGGATGATCGATGCCGATCCGCTGCAGCTTCGTCAAATTCTTGGGCAACTCATCCGCAACGGCATCGACGCCGCACCCCGCGGCGGCTGGGTCCGCATTTCCGTCGAGGCGACGCTTCGCAGCTTCCGAATCATCGTCGAAGACAACGGCGACGGCCCGCGGCCCGAGCACCTCGAACACCTCTTCGACCCATTCTTCTCCGGTCGCAATGCCGGTCGTGGCCGTGGCATCGGCCTGTCGATCGCCTGGCGGTTGGCCCAGCTCAACGGCGGCGACGTTCGCTACGTCCGCACCACCGATGGCCCGACCCGCTTCGTCCTCAGCCTGCCGCGCGACGAAGTGCCGACGATGACAACCGCGAAATCGGCGTAGTCCACGCCGCTGATTCTGTGGCGAACACATCCGGCTCGGGATGAAATCCTATACTCATCCGAGCGTGGATTGGTCATCCTTCGGATGTCGTCATGTTCCCTCTCGTCAATCTCTATCGCTCCGCAACGGCAGGCGTGCTGGAACTGCTCTGGCCGCAGGCCTGCCTGCTCTGCTCGGCCGATGCTGCAGGCGACGGATTTTGCGATTCCTGCAAGAAACAACTGCTGAAGCCCGATGGGTCGACCTGCCCGCGGTGCAGCAGCACCGTCGGCCCGCATGCGCTCATCGACGACGGCTGTCCACGCTGCTCGAAGTTCCGCTATGCGTTTCGCGGCACGAACCGTTGCGGTGCGTACGACGGCCTACTTCGCGAGGCCGTACTGCGGATGAAAGACGAAACAGGCGAGGTCTTGGCCTATCGATTGGGGATGCTTTGGGGCGCGGATCGCAGGGAGCAACTTCTGAGTGCGAAGCCCCAGGTTCTGATTCCCATTCCCTTGCATCGCAGCAAACGCTTCAGTCGCGGCTACGATCAGGCGGCGGAGTTGACGCGTGGACTGAGCCGCAGCCTCGGGGTGCCGATGCTCGGTCGCGTTCTTGTCCGCAAGCGCGGAACGGCACCCCAAGCGGAGCAGACGGCAACGGGCCGATGGGACAATGTCCGCGATCTGTTCAGCGTTCGGAACGCAGCCGCGGTGAAGGGTGTGCGGATTATGCTCATCGACGATGTTTTAACGACCGGGGCTACCTGCGATGCGGCTTCGCGTGCGCTTCTCGCCGCCGGGGCCGCGCAAGTCGATGTGGCTGTGATCGCTCACCGGTAGACGATCGCGATGGCGAACGATGAGACCGGACGTAGCAGTTGCGGCAACTTCAACGCCTTCGATTCGTGCGTTCCCAACCGTACGAACCGAAAAAGTTGGTACGCCGATGCGGCGAAGTCGGATACATTGGGAGTCGCGCGATCACGCGGATTCGCCACAGACACGGACAGGGGATTAAGGGGCAACATGATGATACGGTACCTTTCGGCCATGACGGCGACGCTGGTGCTCGCAGGATTCGCTTCGGCGGCCGGCATCGAGTTTTTCTTGGAACAGGCCAAGGACTTCGGCACCTCGCCGCGAGGCCCGGTGCTCACCCACTACTTCACCGTCAAGAACACCACGAACCAGACGATGATCCTCGGCACGCCGCGCGTTTCCTGCGGCTGCGTTTCAGCCAATACGCTGAAGAACACGCTGGCTCCCGGCGAATCGACCGCCGTCGTGGCGATGATGGACACGAAGCGGATTCCGCAGGCGAACACCAGCAAGACAGTCATCGTCTTCGTCACGGTGCAACTCGGCAACTCGGTTGAGGAAGTCCAGCTCCGCGTCACTTCGATCGCCCGGGACGATCTCGTCATCTCGCCGGAACAGCTCGCCTTCGGGACGGTCCGCAAAGGGCAGGGCGGAAAGGTCACGACCAAGCTGACCTTCTACTCCGACCCGAACTGGAAAATCACCGAAGCTGTCAGCAACGGGGCTTACGTCAAAGCGTCCATCGCACCGGTGGCCAAAGCGCCCGGCACGGCCGGGGCCGCGTACGAAGTGACCGCGACGCTGGATGCCGATTGCCCGGTCGGTAACTGGACGGCGGATATCTGGGTCAAGTCCACCGCATTCGGCATGGAAAAAATGCGACTGCCGGTCTCGGTGAATGTGGTCGCCCCGATCGACGTGAAGCCGGACGCCGTTCAGTTCACGGACGCCGTTGCAACCGTGGCCTCGGAACAGAAGCTGATGCTCACCTCGGGCCAGGCCTTCAAGATTCTCGAAATCAAAGGGATCGATTCGGAACTCGAAGTCGCCAAGCCCGGCGATGCGGCCCGCCCGGTTCACATTCTCAAGCTGACCTTCAAAGCGAAGAAAGCCGGCGAGACGACCAAGACGCTCGAAATCGTCACCGATCACCCGGAACAGAAGACGATCGTGATCACGGTGACCGGTAAGGTTGCCGGCAAGTAGTTCAGAAGTGTTCCGACGAAATCGAAGCGGCCCACGAAGTTCGTCTTCGTGGGCCGCTTTCGTAACATCATCTTCGTCTCTCCAGATGTTCATCCCTACCACATTTTCCATGCCGGGAACGCCTGCGATGCCGGACCACGCTGCGAAGCCGTTCAAAAAACTACTCGTCGCCAACCGCAGTGAAATCGCGATTCGAGTCTTCCGCTCGGCTCACGAACTCGGCATCCGCACCACCGCGATCTATTCGCACGAAGACCGCTTCGCGCTGCACCGCTTTAAGGCGGACGAAGCTTATCGCGTCGGCAAGCCGGGCGAGCCGATCCGCGCATACCTGGACATTCCCGGGATCATCGACCTCGCTCGCGAAGTCGGCATCGACGCGATCCACCCCGGCTACGGCTTCCTCTCCGAGAATGCCGTGTTTGCCCGCGCCTGCCGGGATGCCGGTATCGCCTTCGTCGGCCCGCGTCCGGAAATCCTGGATGCCTTGGGCGACAAAATCACCGCCCGCGGCATTGCCCGCACAGCCGGGGTTCCGGTGCTTTCCGGAAGCGACAACCCGGTTTCGTCCGTCGACGAAGCGAAGCTTTTGGCGGAAAAGCTCGGCTATCCGGTCATCATCAAGGCTTCGATGGGCGGCGGCGGCCGCGGCATGCGGGTCGTCCGCGAAGCGGGCAAGCTCGCCGAGGAGATCGAAAGCGCACAACGCGAAGCGGGGACCGCTTTCGGCATCCCCGATGTGTTTCTGGAAAAGTTCGTCGAACGGGCCAAGCACATCGAGGTGCAACTCCTCGGCGATCGGCACGGCAATCTGGTTCACCTCTTCGAACGGGACTGTTCGATCCAGCGCCGGCATCAGAAGGTCGTCGAGATCGCCCCAGCGCCGAACCTCGACCCTTCTTTGCGGGATCAGATCCTCGCAGCGGCCTTGAAGATCGGGAACGCGGTCAAGATCGACAACGCAAGCACCGTCGAGTTCCTCGTCGATGTCGATGCCGGGACATTTTTCTTCATCGAAGTCAATCCGCGGATTCAGGTCGAACACACAGTCACCGAAGTCGTGACCGGCTACGACATCGTCAAGACACAGATTCTGATCGCGTCCGGCGTGCCTCTGTCCGATCCCGAGATCGGCATGGGCGACCAGTCGACGATCCGCACCAACGGCTTCGCGGTGCAAGCACGCGTCACCACCGAAGACCCGGCCAACAACTTCACGCCGGACTACGGCCGGCTCTCCGCCTATCGCTCCGCGGGCGGCCTGGGCGTGCGCCTGGATGCGGGCACGGCTTTCGGCGGCGCGGTCATCACGCCCTTCTACGATTCGCTGCTCGTGAAGGTGACCGTCAACGGCATGCGCTTCCAGGACGCGGCACGACGCTTGGAGCGGGTGCTGCAGGAGTTCCGCATCCGCGGCGTGAAGACGAACATCCCGTTTCTGCTGAATCTCATCACCAATGAGGACTTCCTCGAAAACCGTGTGACCACGCGCTTCCTGGATGAGACGCCGAGCCTCTTTCAGTTCGGCTCCCGCCAGGATCGCGCGAGCCGGCTGCTCTCCTACATCGCGGACGTGACGCTGAACGGCCATCCGGAAGTGAAAGTGAAGCCGGCGCTGGTGCTTAAAGCGGCCGACGACCGCCCGCATGTGTCCATCCCGGCTGTCGGCAGTCTGCCGCTCGGCACGCGTGACCTGCTGCTGCAACTGGGGCCGGTCGAGTTCATCAGATGGGTGCGAAAGGAGAAGCGGCTGCTCATCACCGATACGACGATGCGCGATGCGCATCAATCGTTGTTGGCAACACGTATGCGCAGCTACGACATGCTTCGAATCGCACCGGAGTATGCCCGCCGCCATGCCGATCTTTTCAGCCTGGAAATGTGGGGCGGAGCAACATTCGATACGAGTATGAGATTTCTGAAGGAAGACCCTTGGGATCGACTCACGCAACTCCGCGAGCGGGTACCAAACATCCTGTTCCAGATGCTGCTGCGGGCCGCAAGTGCCGTTGGCTACTCGAATTATCCGGATAATGTTGTGAGGGAATTCATCAAGGAATCGGCCGACGCAGGCATGGACGTGTTCCGCATCTTCGACGCCTGTAACTGGCTGCCGAACCTTCGACCAGCCATCGAGGCTGTCCGCGCCACCAAGTTCGGCCTTGCCGAGGCGTGCATCTGCTACACGGGTGATATTCTCGACCCCAAGCGCGATAAGTATACGCTGACTTATTTCGTCGGTCTCGCCAAGGAACTGGTCAAGTCCGGCACGCATATGCTGGCCATCAAGGATATGGCCGGGCTGCTGAAACCATATGCCGCGAAGAAACTCGTCAAGGCACTGCGGGACGAGATCGACATTCCCATCCACTTCCACACCCACGATGCCCCCGGCGGGCAGGCGGCCTCGTACCTCATGGCGGCCGAGGAAGGCGTCGATATCGTCGATTGCGCCTTTGCTCCGCTCTCGGGCATCACGGCCCAGCCGAGCCTCAACGGCCTCGTCGAGTCGCTGCGATTCACGGAACGGGACACGGGTCTGAAGTTCGACGACCTGCAGACGACGGCGTGCTATTGGGAAGAAGTCCGCACGATCTATTCGCCCTTCGAAGCCGGGCAGGTTGCCTCGTCCGCTGATGTCTATCAACACGAAATGCCCGGCGGGCAGGCGACGAATCTTCTCCAGCAGGCGAAGTCACTCGGCCTCGGCGATCGCTGGCCGGACGTCTGCCGCATGTACCGCGCGGTTAACCTCGCTTTTGGCGACATCGTCAAGGTCACGCCCACGTCCAAGGTCGTCGGCGACTTGGCACTGTTCATGCTCTCGAACAACCTGGAGCCCGACGACCTGACGAAGCCGGGCAAAGAGATCGCGTTCCCGGAATCGGTGGTTGAGTTCTTCGAGGGCAAGCTCGGCCAGCCACCCGGCGGTTTTCCGAAAGAACTCCAAGCACGCGTTCTGCGCGGCAAACCCGCGCTGACGGATCGGGCCGGAGCGAGCCTGCCGCCCGTTGATTTCAACAAGGAAACGACGGACTTCGAGGCGGCCATCGGCCGCAAGGCATCGCATCGCGAGGTCGTGTCCTACGTCTTGTATCCCAAGGTGACGACCGACTACGCCCGGCACGAGACGACCTATTCGGACGTGAGTGTATTGCCGACATCGGTCTTTTTCTACGGCATGCAACGCGGCGAAGAGGCGAGCGTCGAAATCGAAGCGGGCAAGACGCTCATCATCAAGTTCCTCACCGTCGGCGACGCCCAGCCCGATGGCCGACGGTTCGTGTTTTTCGAGTTGAACGGCCAACCGCGCGAAGTCCTCGTCATGGACCGCAAGCTGACCGGTGTCGCCGGGCCTGCTCGGAAAAAGGCGGAAGCGGGGAACCAGAAACACGTCGCCGCACCGATGCCGGGGGCGGTCGTGGCGGTCGCAGTCGCCTTAGGCGATGAAGTCGCCAAAGGGCAAAAACTGCTGACTTTGGAAGCGATGAAGATGCAGACCACCCTGTACGCCGAATTCGACGGCAAGGTCGCCGAGGTCTGTACCAAGGCCGCAACCCAAGTTGAAGGCGGCGACTTGCTGGTGCGGTTCGAGTAGACGGGCGCCCGCGCGATCGGCCCAAAAGCAGTCCCGTGTCGAATACCAAATCGACCGGACCAAACGCGAGCAATCCCGGCGAGACGACGATGACCGATGGATTATGCTGAAGCGATCACCGTGCTTCGGCGAGCCGCGAACCGGCGAAGGCCGATACCGAGTGCGGCGATGCCGAGCAGGATGACGGCGGGCGGTGCCGGTACCGGGGCGACGCTGATTTCCGCCACCTGATAGTCGGCCGTCGTGAAGTCCGCGCCGACGAAGTTCGGCGTGCTCAGAATGTCGCCGAGCGGGCCTCCAAGACGCTGCGAACCGAGGAATCCGGCGTGCAGGCGCACAACCCCGTTTTCGGCCGTCCCGGTATCGGGCACCGATTGGTCGAGAAAGGCCGTGGTGTTGCTCAACTCGTCGTTGACTTCGGTACCCGAGTCCCAAACCTGTGCACCGCTGATACGGAGTGCGGACGAACCACTGCGGCCGATGAGGTTGCCGCTCGCGTCGAAGAGCGGAATCAGCACGGGATTGCCGATGAAGGCATCGTTGCTGGGAATCACCATCGTAGCGAACGAAAAGAAGCGATCCACTGCTGGGTTCACTTCCAACCGCACCGAGGCGGACTGTCCCGGCGAGATGACGCCCGTCGTGGTGACGAGGCCGCTGCCGCCGACCGCCCGCAGGCTTTGGAGCAGCAGCGTGGCCGGGCCGCCGTCCTCCGCGATGCGTTCCAAGCCGGCCGAAGACGACTGCCCCGGCGTAAAGAGCGTGAATCCACCGTTGTGAACCCCGAAAAACGTCGGCGTCAGAAACACGCCACCCGTCGGCGCCCTGTTGGTGATCGTGAACTCGATCAAGTCAGCCCGGGCAGACGATAACGCAAGGACGATCGAAGCCAAACCGAAGATGAAACGCATCATTCAGAACTCCCTCCAGCCGCGGAAATCACGGCTTCGAGGAGTTGGTCGTGCCGGAGCGGCAATCCTTACATTCGACTCATTCGGAATCTTCGGCAACCAGCTCCAACGCGCGCTTCATGGCGACGCGAGTTTCATCCGAAAGTCGAACATCGGCGGACGCCGGTGCCGCCCTCCGCAAGTGGCGCGCGACCGCGCTGTCCACGGCCGCGATCTGCCTGCGGAAGCGTCGGCACTTCGCGCACAGGCCGCGATGAAACCCCACGGCGAGTTTATGGCCGAACTTCAGTTCGCCTGCAATTTCCACAGTCGTCAGTTCGGTGACGCGCCGACAAGTCATCATCGCCGACCTTTCTTTGCCGAACCATCGGTTTCCACTTCGTACCAAGTATGACCCAAGCAGGCCCAGAGCCGCATCCGTGCTCGGTGCAGCGTCGTCCACAGGTTGCCGGGGGTCATCTTGAGCGACCGACAAACGGAGTCCGTCGGTTCCTCCTGGAGGTGCCACAGGATAAAAGCATCCCGCAGTCGGCCGGGAAGCTTCGCCGTGCAACTTTCGAGAGCATCGCGAAATTCCTTCCGTTCCAAAACGGTCGTCGGTTCGTCTCCTGTCCAGGATCCGGGCGACCGCTTCCACCGACCCGACGCCGTGAACCGTTGATCGATCGCACGATCCTCCGGCAGCTTTGTGCGGATCGACGATTCGCGCACAGCGCGGCGAAGGTGATCGATGATCTTCCGCTTCAGGATCGCAGTCAACCAACTGCGCTCGCTTGCAAGGCCCCTGAATTTCGCACGGCCGCGCCACGCCGCCAAGAGCGCTTCCTGCACCAGATCCTCGGCTTCGCCCCGACCCGCGACCTTACAGACGGCGTAGCGAAGCAGATAATCTCCATAGCGATCGACCCACAATGTCGGTTCAAGCAGTGGCTCGCCGTCGTGCGGCGCCGCGGGTTTTCGCGCTTTCGGCATTCTTGCCTCGATCAGAACCAGAACTTCCTTATTACTCAGTCGTCTTGAGATGCGGAACCTTACAACGATTTTTGCGTCGGCTGAGCCGGTAAGCAGAAAGCAGATGCGACATTGACCGTGTCATCGGCTCATCAACAGCCCGGTGGCAAAAGCCAGCGAAATCAATCCGAACGTCAGAATTCCCAACAGCACAACGGTGCCGCGACTCAGCCGGACGCCGTCATCGATGGGGACTTCGGGAATGTCGTCGTCGACGCGTAGGCTCGATTCAGGCAGCGAGGCGTCCCGGAAGGTCGGTTTGTCGAAGACGACGGCTCGGGCCTGCTTCTCCGACGTGATCGCCTCTTCCATCAGTCCGGTCCCGTCCGCCAGGTCCGCTTCGGCTTCGTCGTCTTCGGCAGCGGGGACCATCACTTCCTCGGTGCAGCGCGGACAGAGGACTTCGGTACCGGCCTTGCGGCGGGCAATCTGGAGCATCCGCTCGCAGTTGGGGCAACGAAAGCGAATCGGCATGGGGAACTCCGGTTGCACCGTGTATTGTGCTCATCATGAGCAGCTTCCGGGAAAGATGCAAATGCCCGCCGTTGAGAAATCTTGACCGCGGGACAACAATCCATCAGACTCGAAGGCCTCGTTTCTCTTTATCCAAGAGTACTCGTGACTTCCATCTTCTTCGATTTTACCCTGCCCAATGCCGCGACGTGGTTTTACCTGTCGTTGATTCTCTGCGTTGCCCTGTTCTTTCAGTTCCACCGCGTGCTTTCGCTCCGCAACCTGGATTTGCTGGCGTTGTTCCTGTTCGCGCCCGGCTTTCTGGTACTCGAGGAATCCGTGCGGTGGGAAAAGCTGGGCGACGGTCGCGCACCTTCGGCAAGCCGCTATGTCGGTTACGGTTTGCTCCTGGGTGCGACGCTGTACTGGTTCGTGCGTTGTCTGTCGGACTTGGCGACCGACCGTCGGCCGACGCCGATGCCGAACCTCAGCCAGGCCGGACTGATTTGGTTCACCTCGGCCTTGGCGGTCATTCTCGCCGGTGCGGCATTCCTCCGGCCGAGCGAAACCGAACGACCGGTCGGCAAGCCGCCGGCGGCCCTGAATGCCGTGCAGGATCAGGCGACCGCGGTGATGGCACAAACGGGAACGCCGGCGGCAAGCGACCCCGTCTCGGCCCGATGGTGGGTGGAATCGACGACGGCTCTGCTGTGTCACGTGGCAGTCGTGCTCGGGCTGATCTTTCTGGGATGGAAGCAGTTCGGCTCCGCTGCAGTCGGCACGGCCTGCGGGGCCTTGTACCTGCTGCTGCCGTACACCGCGTTTCACTTGGTGCAGATTCACCATGTCTGGCCCGCGGCGGTCATCCTCTGGGCAGTGTTCTTCTACCGTCGGCCGACGGTCTCCGGCTTGCTCCTCGGCTTGGCGGCGGGCACAGCCTTTTTCCCCGTGTTGCTGCTGCCTGCGTGGATTCACTTCTACCGCCGCCACGGTCTGGGACGGTTTGTGCTCGGGTTCGGGGGTGCGGCAGCCGTCGGCATGATCGTAACGATTTCGATTCTCGCGGCGACCGGCCGGTTTCCGGCCGGCTTCTGGTCGGCGCTGCACTTGGCCGATTGGCAGCCTTGGCGAACGCCGACGGCTGAGAGCATCTGGACCGGCGCCCACTGGGCCTATCGCATTCCGGTCTTCATCCTGTACGCGGGTTACGTGTTCACGCTCGTGATTTGGCCGCCGGTCAAGAACCTGGGGCACCTCATCGCCATGTCCGCGGGCATTCTGCTCGGCATCCAATTCTGGTTCGCCGATCGCGGTGGGCTGTACGTCTTGTGGTATCAACCGCTTCTGATATTGATGGTCATGAGGACCAACCTGGTCGAGCATGTCGCCGTTGCCCCCGGTCCGATCCTTCGGGCTTGGCCGAAACTCGGGGCGGGCGCCGCGCCGGAACGCGTCACCACGACCGCTGCGGCGGAGAAACCGGGAACAGCATGAAGCGCGCCGGCTTGATACTCAGCATCATCGGTCTCGGGATCGCGATGGTTCTCATCCCGATCGCATATCGGTCGCATCTCAGCGTGAAGTACCGCAACTTCCGCACGGTGACGCCCGGAGTCTTATATCGAAGCGGGCAGATGACGACCGAAGGGTTGACGCAGAAAGTCCGCGAGCACGGGCTGAAAACCGTCGTGTCCCTTCGCGAACTCAAGGACAAGGACGGCAAGCCGGACGCCGATCACGCCGAGGTGGAATTCTGCCGCAACAATGGCATCCATCATCTCGTGCTCACCCCGATGCAATGGCGCCGGGAGAACGCGAAGCACGCCCCGGTCGAAGATAACTTGAAGACCTTCCTGAAGCTCATGGACGATCCTTCGAACCACCCGGTTCTTGTCCACTGTTTCGCCGGCATACACCGCACCGGCGGCTATGTGGCCATGTACCGGATGGAATTCGAGCGGTGGACTGCGGAAGAAGCGGTCGGCGAAATGAAAACGATGGGCACGCCGCGAACCACTTTCGATCCGGACACATCCGCTCTCCTGAGGCATCTCGAAGGCAAACACCTGAGGCCATAGGCAAACCGGAATCGCAACTCAGACCCCTGCGATGATCACCCGTGGGCGTTTTTCTTCGTTCGGCTCGGCGTTGCGGATGAGTTCGCGGACCATCCAGGGGACGTTGCCTTCGCCGAAGAGCAGGAAGCCGAGCGTCCCGGACCATGGGGTCTCGTCGGTCCAGCCGAAGTGGATCTCCGGCGGGCGACCGACTTTGGCCATCTCCAGGGACAGTGCCGCGAGCGTGTGGGCGATCGAGGCGGCGCCGGTGATCTTCAAGATGTAGCGGCCTTCTTCCTGATGGATATCGATGACCGGCTCGTTGGCGAAGTTGGACGCATCCGAGAGAATTACTTCGACGAAGACGACCATGAGATCGTCCGGGATGCGGTGCTCGATGCGGATCGCCTTTTCCTTGTCCGCCAAGCTGCGGCGGCCCGGCCTGTGCGGGACGAGAATCGTCAGTTCCAGATAGCGGATCGTGTCCCACAGGAAGCTCGACGACGGATTCATCACCTTAAAGCCGCCGAAGCGAAGTTCCCGACTTCTCAGAATCCGTGAGATCAGTGAGACCGCCAGAATGGTGCCGATGAAGCAGAGCGAAATCACCATGCCGACCGGTTTTTCGACCACGACCGTGACCGTGGTGTAGACGAACACCAGCGCAATGAAGGCGAACGGGACTGAGACGCGCGTGCCGAAGCTGCCCGTCTTCGTCTTCCACTTTTCGATCAGTGTCGCAGTGCAGGCACTGGTGATGAGCATCAGTACACCGGTGGCATAGGCATCGCTCTGGGCGGTCACGTCCGCATTGAAGATGACGGTGACGAGCAGGTTGATGCCGGTGAGCAGCAGCACCAGCGGTCGAATCGCCTGCGCCCATTCGGGGGCCATGCCGTATTTGGGAAGATACTTCGGCACCAGATTCAACAAACCCGCCATCGCGGAAGCGCCGGCGAACCAGAGGATGACGACCGTCGACAAGTCGTAGATGGTCCCGAAGACGTCGCCGAAGAATGGGGCGATGGTCTTGGTCGGGCCTTCGTTGTGGGCGAGATAGGCCAACGCTCGTTCGTAAGCGGGCGGCGCCTTCGGCTTCGGGAACTCCGGGAACTCCTTGGGCCAATTTTCCGGGGCGACGAATTCGCCTGCCTTCACCGGGTGCGGGAAGAGCAGATGCTCCGGCGGAATCAAGAGGCTGACGACGAACGACGACCCCATCAGCAGCGTGGACATGATGAGCGCGGCCACCAGGAGCATCTTGCGGGTGTTGCGGACGCGGGTCGCCGGGTATTCGCGGGTGTCCCCCGCGCCGCCCCGGATCAGCGGCATGACGGCGACGCCGGTCTCGAAGCCGCTCAGGCCCAGCGCCAGTTTCGGGAAGATCAGGATGACGACGGCAAAGATCGTGAGCCAACCCCCGGCACCGACGGAGAAGGGGGCCTCCGCGAGGTTCCACTTCCCGGCCTGCACGTTCTCGAACCAAGTGGAGAGCAGGTCGGGATGCCCGGCGATGTAGACGACCCCGGCTCCGATCACGAGCACATTGAGCGTGAGGTACACGACCGTAATGCCCACGGCCAATCCGATGACTTCGCGGAAGCCGCGCATGAAGAACGCACCGAGGATGACGAGCATGAACATCGTCACATAAAGCTGCTGGCGATCCGGATGATTCACATCGTCGTGGGCCAACGGCCAGTTCGGGTTCTCAATCAGGTGCTTTGCCGCATCCGCGGCGGAAAGCGTCTTGGTGATGACGAAATCGGTCGCCGCGAAGCCCAGCAGCACGAGCACGAGAATCTTGCCGCCCCAGCCGGAGACGAGCTTCGCCAACATGCCGATCGAGCCTTGCCCCTCGAAGGAGCGCTTCGCAACAAAGGCATAAACCGGATAGGCGCCGAGGAGCGTGACGAGCACCAACAATACTGTCGCCAGCGGTGCCAACAGGCCGGCGCTGACGTAGGCGATCGAGGGTTGGTAACCGAGGGTGGAAAAGTAGTCGACCCCGGTCAAACACATCACCGCCAGCCAGAACGACTGATGGTGACCATGACCCGCCGCGGGTGCGAGGCCGGGGTTGGCGGTATTGGACGCGGAGATCGCAAGGTTGTTCGCGGTCGAGTTGCCGTGGGCGGGCGAAGGTGTGCTCATGGAGGTGTCGATCGGCGCGGCGTGACGAGCGGCAACACACCGTTCGACCCGTCGGCGGCAGGTGCGATTCACGCGAGCCGGCATCGCACCGGAACGATGGAATTCTAGTGAAACTTCGACAAACGACTCTTCTGGGTCGTGGTCGAAGCTTTGCAACGGCCGACACGACACATGGTCGGCTTTTCGACGACTGCTGCAACTCATTGCGAATGCAGTCGGGCTTCGTCGAACACTCTTCGACCCCTATCGACGATTCGCCGATGCCGAAATCCGCTGGATCGTCCCACTCGCCCGATTCGGCTCGGTCTCGTAGAGTCTGCCGTACCCACCTGCCTGCTCTCCGCTCGTCTCCCGGAGCCTTTCGCCATGCGATTCTGTCTCGTTGCCCTGCTGCTGATGGTCTCCGTCGGTTCCGTGTCGGCTCAGAAAAAGAAGAAGGAACCTCCGAAACCGCAGGCCGGGCCGGCGCTGACGACACCGGTATCGCTGGATCTGAATGCCAAGGGCAAGCAAACGCTGAAGCTCGTCGGCAAGGAACTGTCGGACGTCGTCGATGTCCACTTCACTTTTCCGACGAAATCGAAGACTTGGGACGCGGATAAGGGCGGCGGCAAAATCAGCATTGAACTCGAACCGGCCGAGGGAGTTTCACCGGGGTTGTATGCCGTGCAGGTGCTCAGCAAAGCCGGCCTGACCAACGTCCGGCCGATCACCGTCGATGACTGGCCCTCGATTCCGGAGGCGGAAGGAGCCAAGCCGAAGACGGCGCCGATGGCGCTGAAGCCGCCGGTGGTTGTACGCGGAATCGTCGACGTGGAGTCATCCGACTGCTTCCGGATTCCGGTCGAGGCCGGTGTGCCGGTGGTGATTGAGGCTTTCGCCCGGCGATTGGGTTCGCCGTTGGATCCGGTCATTCTCCTGCACGACGAACAGGGCCGCGAGATGGCAGGCGTATACGCAGACGATACCCCGGGGTTACAGTCCGATGCCCGGGTCGTCTTCACGCCCAAGTCGAGCGGAACCATCACGGTCGAACTGCGCGATGCGACCTATCTGGGCGGCGCGAATCACGACTATCGGCTGCGGATCGGCAAAAGCTCGACCGCCGTCATTCCCTTTCCCACAGCCATCGAACGCGGCTCCAAAGCCGATATCGGCTTCGTGGGCACGCGCGACGAAGCTTGTCCCGCGCAAAGCGTACAGGCACCGAAAGACCTAACCCAACTCACGATGCGCTTGATTCCGAAGACCAAGGACGGCCTGACCGGCATGGCCTTGCCGCTGCGGTTGAGTTCGGTGCCGCAAAGCCTGGAGAAGGAGCCGAACGAGAAGCCAGCCGAAGCGACCGCCGTGCCGATGCCCGGCGGTGTCTCGGCGCGGTTTGCGACGAAGGCGGATCAGGACGTCTTCCGGTTTCCCGTCGTGAAGGGAAGGAAGTACCGGGCCAATGCCGTGGCCGCCGCGATGAATCTGCCGACCGAGGTTTACATCCGGATCGTAGACGAGAAGGGCATCGAACTCGGCAAATCGAACCCGACGCTCCCGACGGCATTCGTCGAATTCACGGCGGCGGCCGATGGGAGCCTGTTCGCGGTCTGCGAGCATCTCAATTACCTCGCCGGGCCAACGGAGGTTTATCGGCTGGAACTGGCTCCCGTCGAGCCGGACTTCGCGGTGACGATGACATCCGACCGCGTGGATGTTCCCCTCGGCGGCGTGGGCCTGCTGCCGCTCGCGCCGATCGTGCGGACGAATGGCTTCAATGGGCCGATCACGCTGCGTCTCCAAGGGGACGACCTCAGCGAGCCTTTCACGATCCCCGCCGGTGCCGAGGGACCGCTGGTGCTGCCGGTTTCGGCCAAAGGTAAGCCGCGCCTGGTCGTCGGAGCAGTCCTTGCCAATGGCATGCAGGAGAAGACGAAGCTCCTGCGGCCCATGATGAGCCTGGAGTTTCTGCGCGGGCAGTTCAGCGGTTTGACGAATCCGCCGGAGGATCGGCTGACGCGGGTCGCCGTGGGTGTCGTCCCCGCCGGCGTTGTGGTTCCGACGTTGAGTTTCGAGTCAACCGAGGTCGCACTCGGTGGCGTGCTCAAGGGCAAGGTGACCATCGTGCGGGCCGACGGACACGAGGGAGAAGTGACACCGGTGATCGCCTCCGCTCCGGCGGGGGTGACCATCAAGACGACGCCGATTGTGGAGAAGGGGACCGACACAACCGTCGAATTCAGCATTCCCGCCAACCTGCCGCCCGCCCCGCTGTTGATCGCGATCAAGGTCAACACCGCCGCGGACGGCAAGGCCGTGAGTTATGCCGCCAAACCGATCTGGATCACGATTGTTGCTGCGAAGAAGCCGGAGGAGCCGAAGAAGAAGCCGTAGGATCGTCGCGCCTCGGTTTCGGCTCGCGCAAGGGTGGCCGCGGCGGTATCTTGGAGGTCAGGCTTCGATTCAAACGGCGAATCGCCCAGACGACGAGAAGCAACGGCGGCATCAGAATCACCAGCCACGGTCCGACCGCGACGGCGAACAACACAATCGCCTTGCCGAAGCTGACGACCGCTTCGATCGAGGCAATAAACGTGCCGTCGATCTTCTCGCCGAAAGTCGGTGCGGCCGGGGGTTTATCGGGAACGTAGGTCAGGTCTTCGCGGGCCGTCAGTTGAATCGTCGCCATCGCGGCCATGGTGCTGAGGTATTTCATCCGCCCCTCGGCCCGCTCGATTTCGCCGCGGACGACCTTGATTTGCTCACGGATCTTCAGGATGTCCTCCATCTTGACGGCCTGCTCCTTGAGCAGTTTGTTCAGCGTCTCCTCCTCCGCTTTGTAATTCCTGACGCGGGCCGTGAGGTCGACGAATTCCTCGGTCACATCCTGCGAGTCGGACACATTGCGGATCGGTTGCCCCAAGGCGAGCAATGTCTCAACCGCCTTGCGGTAGTCGGCCACGGGTACCTTGAGCGTCCACGACGCCTTGCGGAATCGGCCGACTTCACCGGAGATGTCCGACTTGGAGACGTAACCTTTGAGATCGGTCGCGATTTTCTCCACAGTGGGCCGTAAGGTTTCAATGTCCTTTACGACGAGTTCCAAAGTGGCCGTATAGATGATCTTCCGCTCGACGGCCGTGGCATCCTCGCCTTTGACCGCGCCGCCGGCCGCAGGTGCGGGCATTCCGTCCCTCGGCGCTTGCTCGGCGACCATGCCGATTTCAAAGCTCGCCGTTTTCGAGTTCGGCGCTTGACCGCCGCAGCCGAGCACAACCATCAGCATCAACATCGACGAGCCTGTGGCGGTCCGCATCGTTGGTACCTCGACCAAGTTGAAGTGTTCGCATGACTAGAGAACGCCGAACGGGTTCTATTCCTCAGCCGGTTTCGGAATTCTGTTGGTGATCGTCGTCAACTCGGCGAGTTCCTCGATACCGCCCGGCGGGAATTGTTCGGGGCGGAAGCGCCAGTCCCAGTTGCTCGTGATAGTGTTCGGCTTGTTCATGCGGGCTTCGCCGCCGAGACGGAACCAGTCCTGCGCCGGGGCGATCGCCAGCACGGTCGTGCTGCTCCACGCCATGCGGATGAGTTCACCGGCAATGTCCTCGACGGGCTTGCCGACATAGCGGTTCAGCGCTGCCCGCTCGGCGTCCGTCAGCGATGCATACCAGGCGACGGAAGTGTCGTTGTCGTGCGTGCCGGTGTAGCAAACCGCATTCGGCACGAAGTTATGCGGCCAGTACGGATTCGCGGGATCGCCGAGCATGAAGTGCAGCACGCGCATGCCGGGCAAATCGAAACGATCCCGCAGTGCGATCACATCCGGAGTGATCAGGCCCAGGTCCTCGGCGATCACGGGCAAGGAGCCGAGCTTTTCCTTCAACGTCGCGAACAATGCTGCACCCGGTCCGTCGACCCACGTCCCGTTCTTGGCGGTCTTATCCCCGCCGGGAATATGCCAGGCTTGGGCGAACCCGCGAAAGTGATCCAGCCGAATGAGATCGACTTGGTCCAAGTTGCGCTGCAGTCGGCGGACCCACCATCGGAAACCGTCGGCCGACATCGCGTCCCAGTCGTAGATGGGATTGCCCCAATATTGTCCGTCTACACTGAAGTAATCGGGCGGCACTCCGGCCACGACCTTCGGAGTTCCGTCCGCATTCAGCTTGTACCCGTGCGGCTCGGCCCAGACATCCGCGGAATCGAGTGCCACAAAAATCGGCGCGTCGCCGATGATGCCGATGTTCTGCTCGTGAGCAAAGTTCTTCAATGCTGTCCATTGCCGGTCGAACAGGAACTGGCCGAAGCGGTGCATCTGCACTTCGTCGTGCTGGTCTGAAGCGATCGCTTGCAGTGCGACCGGGTTTCGCAAACGCAGATCCTCGGGCCAGTTCGAAAGACCCGCCTGCCCGAGTGCTTCGCGGATCGCCATGAATAACGCATAGTCGTCGAGCCATTCCCGTTGCTCGCGGCAGTATCGGTCGAAGTCGTTCCGCAGTTCCTCACCGCCGGCCCCACCGCGGAAGCGGCCCCACGCGGCCCGCAGCATCGCCTTCTTCCAGGGAATCACGCGATCGTACTCGACCCGAACTGCCGAGAAGTGCGGCGGCGTGGCTTCCTCCCCACTGAGCAAGCCTTCGCGTGCCAACAATTCCGGACTCAGGACATTGATGTTACCCGCAAACGCGGAGAAGGACTGATACGGAGAGTCACCGGAGCCGGTCGGACTGAGCGGCAGGATCTGCCACCACGATTGCTTCGCGGCGACGAGCGTCTGCACCCACCGAAACGCTTCCGGCCCCAAGTCGCCGATGCCGTAGGGTCCGGGCAGGCTGGTGGGGTGCAGCAGGATGCCGGAGGAACGAGTTTTGGCGGTCGGCAGGCTCATGGTTTCTCGCAGGCGGTGTGTTCGGCTCCTAAGGTGAATCGTAGGCAAAATCGATACCGATCCGATGGCAGGCTCGATCAAATGGCGGCGGACCAGCAGACACCCGATCCGGTCCCTCTCGTCGAAGGACGCGACTTCACCATGGAAGACGGACGCTTCGTTCTGACGGCGCGTTACCTTGCCGCGCGTGGCGAATGCTGCCGCAACTCGTGCAGGAACTGCCCGTGGAATTACGGAAGCTCGGCCATCAAGAAGTCTGAGGTCTGAGGATTCGAGTGGAGAACGCTGAAATCAACGCAGGGAAGAATTTTGCCTAATTTTTCATCACTTCGATTGGACGCTCATCGGGTCCGGTTCTAAGTATCTTACGCGAAGTATTGGAATTGCCCGAGACCGCCCAATCTGCGTAATCTGATTTTTCCAAATTGCAAACCGTCGGATTTTCCGGCACAATTGCGACTTAAGAATAATTCGTGTCCTAAATGCAACCGTTGTGGTCGCGAAATCGTTGACGTCTTGCCATCAATACTCTCCTTTCAGAAACTCCATGCACAATTTCTTCAAGACTGTCTCTCGCCGCAACTCCACAAAAATCAGTCGCTCAAAAGTCAAGCCGTTGGCTGATCGTCCCGGCGTGGAGCAACTCGAAGTTCGCGAGAACCCGACCGGCGTCTATTCGGGCGTTGCATTCCAGGATTACAACGCGAACGGCATCCGCGAGCTGACGGAACTGATTCAAAACGGCGGCACTGCGAACACCAGCATCGGCGCAGCCATCGATCGCGGCATCGGCAATGTCGTGGTCTCGGCGTTCAACGCCGCCGGGGCGGCAGGCAACACCACGACCTTGTCGGACGGCACGTTCAGCTTCACACCGACGGGTGCCGGCCCCTATCGCTTCGAGTTCAGCTTGGCCAATTTGCCGAGCGGGTGGAATCCCGGACCGCAGGGACCGGACTCGGGCACGCCGGTCCAGTTCGTCGCCGACGGCGGCGGCTCGAACCTGCGCCTCGGTTTGGTTCGCCGCGACGCCTATTCGGTCACGAATCCGCTGATCGTCACATCGATCTTCAACTACGGCAATCCGCTCGACACCATCACGAGTGCCGCGAATCCGAACTTCGGCGACAGCCCATCGATTCAGGTCTTCCGGTACTCCGACGGCGGCACGTCCAACCCCGGCTATCTGAACCCCGCGCCGGCGATCGCTTCGGTGCCGCACAGACGAGTCGGTGCGGTCTACGGATTGGCGGTCGATCAGACGACGCGCGACGTCTACGCTTCGGCCTACTTCAAGAAGTTCTCGGGCTTCGGCCCCAACGGCACCGGTGCCATCTATCGCTTCAATCTTCCCGCCGGGACGCCGAGCAACTTCACGCCGCCGGCCGGCTCGCTGCTCTATGCCGACATCAACGCCATCTTCGGTGCAAACACGGCTGGGGCCAACCAGCACGACACCGTCGACGACAACGCCAACGGCTTTGCGGACGACTACGATTTCGACAACGGAAATGCGGCCTGGGACGCGGTCGGCAAGACCGGCTTCGGCGGTATGGACATCTCGACGGACGGCCGTTTTCTGTACACCGTCAACTTGGCAGACCGCCAGGTGTACCGAATCCCGACCAGCGGCCCGTTGGATGCCACGACGATTCAGCGCGTGTCGATTCCGTTGAGCAATCCGGACGCTACCGCCTCGATCATCACGGCCGCCCGCTTCCGATCGAACGATCTTCGCCCCTTCGCGGTCCGCTACCACGAAGGCCAAGTCTATGTCGGCTTCACCTATACCGCCGAGACGCTCGCCGGCGGCCCGAACGATGTTGTTGCCGGAGCGGAACTGATGGCCGGCGTTTATCGGCTCAATCCGATCACCTTGGCATTCGACCCAACGCCGATTTTCACGATGAGTCTCGATTACCAACGCGATCAATCCTCGACGGGATTCTCCTCTCAGAACATAACCGTTTCGCCGTGGCGTCCGTGGCGGCCGACCTACTTCAGCACGTCCGGCAACAACAGTTTCGGCGTTGCCCCGCAGGCCATGTTCTCGGACATCTCGTTCGATGCGATCGGCAACATGACGATGGCATTCCGCGACCGCGGAGCCGATGCGAACGGCTTCTTCACCCTCAGCGACGCGGCCAATCCCACACGCCGCATCGAAGGTTTCACCACAGGGGACATGCTGCAGGCGTTCGTCAACACGCCGAACAACCTCGCCTCCGGTTGGACGCTCGAAAGCAACGGTCGCGGGCCTGCTTCCCAGGGTACGCCCGGCACGGCCACGCAGAACAGCGGCGCAGGCCCCGGCGGGGCCGAGTTTTACTTCAACGAAACCTTCGGCCTACAGGCAAACGGAAACGTCAACCACGGCGAAACCTCCAACGGAGCGCTCTTGCAGGTGCCCGGCCGACCGGACGTGATCAGCACGCAGATGGACCCCGGCACGGACGTCCGCGCCGGTGGTGTGTCGTGGATGAACACCCGTGCGGGCAGCGAAGCCAAGGCCTACCAGCTCTTCATCAGCGTCGCCCCCGGCAGCAACCCGACAGGCCCGAGCACGCAGGACGACACGTTCGGCAAGGCCAACGGCATGGGTGGCCTCGCGGGCGTCTTCGGCCTGTCTCCGGTGGAAATCGGCAACCGAATCTGGCTCGACACCGATGCCGACGGCATTCAGGACGCAAACGAGAATGGCCTGAGCGGCATCGTCGTCCAGCTCCTCGACGCCGGCGGGGCGACCGTCGGCGAAGCGACCACGGATACGACCGGCAATTATTACTTCAGCTCCGCGTTGGGCCTCTCGACCAACGCCAAGAGGTTCGGGCTGACACTCGTGGAAGGTGAGACCTACGTCGTCCGCGTTCCCAACATCCGCGGTGCATCGCGTCAGGCCCTACTCAACGGTCGGGCACTGACCATCGCCAATGCCGACAGCACCTCGGGCGGCGACGAGCGGGACTCGGACGGCACGACCGTCGGGGTGAATGCCGACATCACTTACATCGCAGGCACGGCAGCTCAGAATAATCAGACGCTCGACTTCGGCTTCACCGAAGCCTACAGCCTCGGCAACCGCGTCTGGCGGGACCTCAACGACTCGGGGAGCATCGACGCGGCCGACGGGGCGACGCCCGGAATCTTCGGCGTCGTCTTACGGCTCTACCGCAATGCGGACACGACAGGCGCAGTCGCTTCGGCGACCACCGACGTGAACGGCTACTACCTGTTCGACGCCCTCCCCGCCGGCAATTACACGGTCGAAGTGGATCGCACCTCCGCAAACCTCGCCGGCCTGACGAGTTCGACGCCGCGCATTCCGGACCCGAACGCGAACACCCTCGACAGTCGCAACAACGGCGCGACAGTCGCTGCCGGCACGGTCCGCTCGGGTATCGTCACGCTGGGGCCGGGTGCCTCGGAGCCGACCGGTGAAGGCGACCTCGGCCCTGCCGGCAACGGCGCGACTCTCGACGACGCCCACAGTAATCAGCTCCTCGACTTCGGCTTCATCTCCCCGGCCGTCTACTCCCTGGGCGGCAATATCTTCTACGACTCGAACAACGACGGGAACATTGCGGGCGAGACGCTGATCACGGGGCAAAACATCACGCTCGTCCTCAGCGGCAACGACGCGGCAGGCAACGCGGTGAGCCGTACCGTGACGACGACGAATGGGACCTACAATTTCACGGGTTTGCCGGCGTCGGGTGTCGGTGGTTTCACGGTGACGCAGTTCAATCAGCCGACGGGTTTTCTGGATGGGAAGGACAAGGCGGGTACTCCGTTCGGGGGTACGTTGGTTGCGGCTCAGGACAAGATCACGGGGATCGTGATTGCGGCGGGTACTCCGACGGGCACGGCGGGTATCAACTACAACTTCGGCGAGTTGTTGCCGGCGAGTCTTGGGAACTTCGTGTGGTTGGACGTGAACGGTAACGGCCGTCAGGACGGCGGTGCGGAGATCGGGATCGACGGGATCTCGGTGACTTTGAGCGGTACGGACGACCTTGGGGCGGCGGTGTCGAAGGTGCTCTCGACTGCCGGCGGCGGGGCGTACAACTTCACGAATCTGCGACCGGGTTCCTATGCGGTGACGTTTGGGAACGTGTCGGGTCCGACGACGTATGTCCGTACGGTGCAGAATTCGTCCGTGGCCGCGGGTGCGACGAACAGCGACGGGAACGCGGCGACGGGTTTGACGAGCAGCGTCACTTTGGTGGCGGGCCAGAACAATCCGGACATCGATCAGGGTCTGTACCTGCCGATCAGCCTGGGCAACCGGGTCTTCTACGACGCCAACGGCGACGGTCTGCAGCAGGTCATCGAGCCGGGTCTGCCGGGGTCGAAGATCGTAGTCACGTGGTTCGGGCCGGACGGAGTTTCCGGCGGCGGCGACGATACGACCTTCCCAACGGTTACCGCCGGGACCGACGGCCTCTGGACGCTCGATAACATTCCGCCGGGCAACTACTCGGTGGTGGTCATCCCGCTGCCGGGCCTGCCGGTGTTCACGGACAGCCTCGACGACACCGTGCTGAGTCCCTTCAACCCGGTCGTCATCGCGGTGCCTTCCGGTACGACCCGCTTCGACATCGACTTCGGCTTCCGCGGCAACGCTTCGCTCGGCGACACGGTATGGCACGACATCAACAACAACGGCACTCAGGATGCAGGCGAGCCGGGGCTGCCCGCGGTACCCGTGGTCCTCGTGTGGTACGGGGCCGACGGCGTCCTCGGCGGTGGCGACGATTACACCGCGACCGCGACGACCGACTCCAACGGGAAGTACCTTTTCTCCAATCTGCCTGCCGGCAATTACCGCGCGACGGTGACCACGTCGGCTCTGCCGGCGAACTTCGTGCAAACCTTCGATCTCGACGGCCTCGGTACGGCAAGTCAGGCGGATACGACACTCACCAACGCCCAAGCTCGTCGCGATGTCGACTTCGGCTATCGCGGCGTTGGGACCATCGGCGACTTGGTCTGGTACGACGTCGACGGGAACGGCGTGCAGGACAACAGCACCGTCGTCGGTTTCGAGCCTGGCATCCCCGGCGCCGTGGTGACGCTTATGTTCGGTGGGGCCGACGGCAACCTCGCCACCTCGGCGGACAACCTGACCTACACGACCACAACCGACGCCAACGGTAACTACCTCTTCCCCGGCCTCTTCACGGCGAACAACGGCACCACGACGCAAAACTACCGGGTCGTAGTCGCCCCGCCTGCCGCGTACACGACTCTCACGTTTGATGCCGACAACATCAGTACCCCGAACACCTCAGCGCTTGTGCTGACCAACGCCGCAGCGGTCAACCTGCTTCAGGACTTCGGCTACAACGGCAATGCCGGCCTGGGCAACTTCGTTTGGCTCGACGTCAACGGCAACGGCCGGCAAGACACCGGCGAAGCGGGCCTCAACGGCGTCAACATTCAACTTCTGGATGCGACCGGGAAGGTGCTCGATGTCCGCACGACCTCCTTCGACGGCACCGGTGCCTTAGGCTTTTACGAGTTCCGCAATCTCATCCCCGGCACCTACTCCGTGCTGTTCGGCAACTCGGTCGGCAACACCACGTACGTCCGCACGATTCAAAACTCTCCGGTCGCTTCGGTTTCAACCGATTCGAATGCCGACCGTGCCACCGGGAGATCTGCCCCAGTCACGCTCGCAACAAGCGAGTTCAACCCGACGCTCGATGCGGGTCTGTACCTGCTCACGTCCCTCGGCGATACGGTCTGGTACGACGTGAACCGCAACGGTTCGCAACAGCTTGGTGAACCCGGCCTGTCCGGCGTGGTGGTCGTGCTCGATGCCGCCGGCCCGGATGCAGCCTTCGGCACCGCGGACGATCTGATCGGCTCGGCGACCACGACGACCTCGGCCTCGGGCGTCTACAACTTCGCGAGCCTTGCCCCCGGCGTCTACCGCACGCGGGTAGATGCCGGCACGTTACCCAACGGGCTGACGCAGGCAACGTTCGATCTCGACGGCTTGGGGACTTTGAACCAAGCCGATGGAGTGGTCCCGAGCGGCACGCCGCGGCTCGACTTCGATTTCGGCTACGTCGGCACAGCGTCGCTGGGTGACACGGTCTGGCTCGATCTCGACCGTAACGGTTTCCAGAGCAACAACGAACCCGGCATCCCGGGCGTGCGTGTGAATCTGACCTTTGCCGGGTTCGACAACCAGTTCGGCACGGCGGATGACATTGCTTTTGCTTCGCAGACGACGGGAGCGGACGGCAAATATCTCTTCGCTGCCCTGCCGACCGGCAACTTCCGCGCGGCCGTGGATGCGACATCCTTACCTCAACCCTACGTCGCCACCTTCGACCTCGACTCGGGTACGAGCAACCCGGACGCCGCGACGGCAACGACGTTGACGGTGGGCCAAGCTCGTCGGAATGTGGACTTCGGCTTCACCGGCACCGGCGCGATCGGCGACCGCATCTGGCTCGACCGCGACGGGGACGGCACGCAGGATCCCGGCGAACCGGGCCTGCCGAACATCCCCTTAAAACTCGTCTATGCCGGGCCGGACAACCTCCTGGGCAACGGCGACGATGTGACCCTCACGACGACAACCAACGCCGACGGCAACTATCTGTTCTCCGGTTTGCCGGGCGGCAAGTACTCCGTGATGCCGTTGAACATCCCGCCGGGCCTCACACTTACCGGTGACCCCGAAGGCCCGCTCGACGGCAACGCCGAGGTGCCGTTGAATCCGGGCCAAACGATCGCAACCATCGACTTCGGCTATCGCGGTGTCTCATCGATCGCCGGTCAGGTTTACATCGACACGAACAACGACGGCGTTCGCAACAACGGCGAACTGCCGATCCCCGGAACGCCGATACAACTCGTGGGTGTCGATGCCTTCAACAACACCTTCACGCTGACGACTACGACTCTCGCGGACGGCAGCTACAACTTCACGAATCTCGTGCCCGGCAACTACACCGTCACTGAGACGCAGCCCACGCTCTACGGCGACGGCATCGACGCCGTCGGCACCGTCGATGGGACGCCGAACGGCACGCTCACAAATGACCGCTTCGCTGCGATCAACCTCACGGCGGGTCAACAGGGCATCCGTTACGACTTCGGCGAAATCCCGGCCGCGATCGCCGGGTCCGTCTTCCTAGACCGGGACCGCGACGGTGTGCTCGACGCGAACGAGCCGGCGATTCCGAGTGTCGTCATCACGCTTCGCGGACCGAATGGGACCGTCGTCGGCACCACCACGACGGACGCGGCAGGCGAGTATCGTTTCGGCGATTTACCCGCCGGCGAGTACACCGTCGAGGAGTCGCAGCCGATCGGCTACGGCAACCCGCCGACCGGGCCGTTTGCTCCGAACACCCGCCCAGTGACTCTGCCGCCGGGCGGCAACCGACTGGACGAAAACTTCGCGGACACGCTCGCGGATCTTATGGGTTCCGTCTACGTCGATGCCAACAACGACGGCATCCGCCAGCCGACGGAACTTCCCATCCCGAATACGGTGGTGATACTCGTCGACACCGGCACCGGTCGCACGGTGGGTTCGACCACGACGGATGTGACCGGCGGGTTCAGCTTCATCGATCTGCCCGCGGGTACCTATCGCCTGATTGAAACCCAGCCGACGCAGTTCGACGACGGTCGCGATACGCCGGGCAACCTCGGCGGCACCGTGCCGACGACCGACATCATCGAAGGCATCACGCTGGCACCGGGATCGTCGGGCCAGGAGTATCTCTTCGGGGAACTCGCCTCCAGCCTCGGCGGCATCTCCTACTACGACCGCAACAACGACGGAAGCTTCAATGCCGGTGACCGACCGCTCGCGGGCACGATCATCACGCTTCGCAACAACGGCGTGGTGGTTGCCTCTGCGACGACCGGAGCGGACGGATCCTATCTGTTCGCGAATCTGCCTTCGGGCAACTACACGATCGCGGAAACTCAGCCCAACGGTTACGGCAACGGCCAGACGCCGTCGAACATCATTGCGGTGACGCTTCCGGTCAACGTCAACCTCACGGGCAACAACTTCGGCAACACCTACGGCAGCATCGCCGGCACGGTCTACCTCGATTACGATCTCGGCGGCGTCTACACTCCGACCGGCACGCGGCCGGACACGCCGCTCTCCGGCATCGTGGTCATGCTGCTCGACGGCAGCGGCAACGTGCTGCAGACCGCGACGACGAACACCGCGGGGAACTACGCCTTCGCCGAATTGCCCCTCGGCACCTACACGGTGATGGAAACGCAACCGCCGCTGCCGACCACGCTGACCAACGGCTTCTACGACGGTTCCGATAACCTCGGTTCCCTCGGCGGTACCCAGCCGATCAAGAACAGCCTGACGACGACCATCGGTGTCGACCCGAACAGCTTCGCAAGCCTCAACGGCACAGCGTACAACTTCGGCGAACTGCCGCCTGCCGATCCGTTCGGCTTCGTCTTCAACGACATCAACCGCAACGCCCGCTTCGATGCCGGCGACGCGCCGATTCCGAACGTGACCATCACACTCTCGGGCACGGCCTTTGCCGGGACGCAGTTCAGCCGTCCACTCACCGCCGCCGACGTGGTCGGCGGGCTCACGCGGACAACCGACGCCAACGGTCGTTGGGAGTTCGTGCCGATTCCTCCGGGCGTTTATGCGATTGCGGAAACGCAGCCTGCGGGCTTCGTGGACGGGCCGGAAGAAGTGGCGGACACCAACGGCCCGGACACGGTGATCGTCGGCAACGACATCTTCTCGAACGTGGTGCTGGCACCATTCCCGATCCGTGGGCCATTCAACTTCGGCGAATTCCGGGTGCTTGCCCAAGGACCGCTGGTGCCGATCGACTTCTTCCCGCCGCAGCCGGTCGTGCCGCCGACGGTCGTGGATCCGAGCAAACGGGAATTCCTGACCAGCACGCCGAGTACGCTTCCCGTCGTGCCGCCGGCCGTGGCTCCGCTATTGCCGACATCGCCGAACTTCGGAGCTTTCAGCCCGAGCGCCGGCCGCGCTCCGCAGTACCTGTCACTTTCCGAAGACACGGGCGACGGCATCATCCGCGTCATGGATTTCGGGGCCGGCGTGGAACGCTTCCGCTTCCGCCCGTTCCCGGATTACGCGGGGGGCCTACGCACCTCGACCGCGGATGTGACCGGCGACGGCATACCGGACTTCGTCGTGGTCCCGGGCTTCGGCGGCGGTCCGATCGTCCGCGTCTACGACGGCAGCACGGGTGGTGAGATCGCAACGTGGATGGCCTTCGAGCCGAGCTTCCGCGGTGGCCTCCAGATCGCCGCTGCGGACTTCAACGGCGACGGCCGGGCGGACATCATCGTTACGCCGGATGCCGGCGGCGGCCCGATCGTCCGCGGCTACGACGGCCGGACCTTTGCGGAAACGATCAACTTCTTCGCCCTGGACGACACCTTCCGCGGCGGTCTTCGCCTCGGAGCAGGCGACCTCAACAACGATAATGCCGACGACCTGCTGGTCACGGCCGGTGTGGGCGGCGGCCCCCGCGTTGCGGGCTACGACGGCCGCATGCTGACCACCACCCAAAACCGGATGTTCGGAGACTTCTTCGCTTTCGCGCCGGAACTCCGCAACGGCTTCTGGATCAGCGGCGGGGACATCAACGGCGACGGCTTCGCGGACATCGTCCTCGGTGCCGGCCTCGGTGGCGGTCCGCGCGTCGCAGTTTATTCGGGACAGTCGCTGATCGCGTCGAGCACGCCGATCACGATCGCGGACTTCTTCGGCGGCGATGTGAACAGTCGCACAGGTGCCCGGGTCAAGGCCTTGGACCTGACCAACGACGGTCGGGCCGAAGTCATCACTACCGGTGGGGCCAATGGCTTCCCGGCGGTTTACATCTACGATCCACTCACCGGCGGCCGCCTCGATGCCTTCTATGCCTTCGCGGCCCTGGAAGACCAGAGCGTCTACTTGGGGTAAGGCGAGGGGAATGGATACCGCCAAGCCCGCGTCGATCGACGCGGGCTTTTTCGTCGAATCTCAGTCTCGTGCAGCCGAGACGGCCGCACGACAATGACTCGTGCAGCCGAGACGGTCGTACCGCAAAGTAGGATTAAACTTCAGTCAGGTTGTGGTGCGGCCGTCTCGGCTGCACGGGCAGTTTACGTTCGCCGAATTTACGAAAGTCGAACGATGTGTTCTCTTCTCTTGACAGCACAGGACGCTTCGGTATCGTTCGCGGTCGATCGGGGGATTCGATCGCAGTCTAAGGCCACGGATGGGGGAACGGGCGATGAAGCGAGCTTGGATACTCGGGGCTTGCGTTGCGCCCGCCTTTCTGAACGGCTGCTTCCCGCAGCAGACGAGCCGATCTCAGGTGGCTGAGGACGTCTCGGAACTGGACAAGATCACGACCATCGGCCGCAAGACGATCATCGGCAACGTGGAGGCGATTCCGGTCTCCGGGGTCGGCTTGGTTTACAACCTGCGCGGCACGGGCAGTCAGCCGGTGCCGGACCAATACCGCACGATGTTGGAACAATCGATCCGCCGGAAAAAGGGCAACCCCAAGGAATTCCTGGACGACCCCAAGAAGGAACATTCGCTGGTGCTGGTCTCGGCGGTGATCCCGCCGGGCGCCCGCATCGGCGACAAGCTGGAAGCGGCGGTGCAGTTGCCGCCCGGCAGCCGCACGAGCAGCGTGAAGTACGGTATTTTGTTCCAGACCGAACTGCACAACCACGAACTCGCCGCGTCAACGCGGGACGCCATGTCCGCCAACGGCATCCCGCTGGGCAAGTCCCCGGTCGCCTCCGAAGGCACGCTTCTGATGGGCAACCGGTTGGCGATCGCCGAGGGGCCGCTGGTCGCCGGGCACGAGGCCAACGCAAGCAAGGACCCGGACGGCGGCATCGACCAGCCCAAGGCCGCCCGCATCTGGGACGGTGTGAAATGCCAGACGGATCGACCCTATTACTTCCTGCTCGATGATGTGAACGCGCAACCGCGGCTGGCGATGGTGATCGCCGAACGTTTGAATGCCGTGTTCCCGGCGCCGGGCGAGAAGGTGACGAAACTCGCGGATGCCAAAGTCAGCGGCAAGCCGTTGGTCGTCTGCTTCGTTCCGCCGACGTATCGGCTGAACCACACCCGCTTCCTCATGGTCGCCCGGCAGGTGCCGCTGACGCCGATCGCATCGGACTCGACATACCGGAAGCAGCTCGAAAACGATCTGCTGCGAAGCGAAACGGCCGTGACCGCCGCGATCAAGCTCGAAGCCTTGGGCATCGACAGCAGGCAGGCTCTGCGGGTCGGGCTTCAATCCGATTCGCCGTGGGTCCGTTTCGCATCCGCCGAGTCGCTCGCCTACCTCGGCCACGCCGACGGCGCGAAGGACCTGGGCGAACTGGCCGAAAAGCATCCCTCGTTCCGCCCGCAATGCCTGACGGCCTTGGCGTCGCTCGATGATGCCGTCTGCCTCGATCAACTCGCGGAATTGATGAAGAAGCCGGATGCGGCCTTGCGCTACGGAGCCTTCACCGCGCTCCGCAATGCGGACGAGAAGCACGAAGCCGTCCGCGGCAAGCACCTCAACGCCAGCTATCACCTGCACCTGGTCGCACCGGACACCGATCCGATGGTCCACATCAACACGGAACGCCGGGCGGAAATCACGATGTTCGGAAGCCGCTTCCCGATGCGGACGCCGTTCTCCTTCCCCTTGGGCAAAGACTTCACCGTCTCCGCCAAGGAAGGCGAGCCGACGGTCACGATCACGCGTTTGGTCACGGACAAGAACGGCGAGCCGGGCACGGTCGTCAAGCAGACCCGCACCGATTTGGCCGAAATCATCGTCGGTCTGGGCGACCTCGGCGGCACCTATGCCGAAGCGGTCGAATTCCTCCGTCGCACTCAGAAGGCGGAAGTGACGACCACCGCCATTCACATCAACAACGCTCCGCACGGGCTGACCATCCCGCAACTCGCGATGATCGCCGTCACCGATCCGACGGTCGAGAAGGCCGACCTGGAAACCCGACGCATCGGCCGTTCCGATGTCGTCCAGGCCAGCTACGACCTGCCCAACGATGCCGACCGCGTCAAGGCCTTGCAGGTACCCGAGCCGACGCTCGCCCCCCGCACCGGCCCGGGACGGTTGTTCAAACGCGATCAATAACTGCGGCATTCGGATTGAAGACCGAAACGCAACCCGAACGCGATCGATTTGCCCATGTTGACTCGGCTCGAACTCATCGGCTTCAAGTCCTTCGCGGATCGGACGCGGTTCGACTTTGCACCGGGCATTACGGCGGTGGTCGGCCCGAATGGTTCCGGCAAGTCGAACGTCGTCGATGCGGTGCGTTGGATTCTCGGCGAACAGTCGGCCAAATCGCTCCGCGGTGCCGAGATGACCGACGTCATCTTCAACGGCAGCGCGTCCCGAAAGAGCCTCGGCATGGCCGAGGTCACGCTCAGCTTCGACAACTCCCAACGCGATTTGGACGTCGACGCGGATGACGTGACCATCACCCGCCGCGTTTATCGGGACGGGCAGGGGGAGTACCTTCTCAACGGCCGGGAAGCGCGGTTGAAGGAAATCAAGGAACTCTTCCTCGGCAGCGGGGCCGGGCATGGGGCGTACTCGGTCATCGAACAGGGCCGCGTCGATGCCCTGCTGACGGCGAGCACCAAGGATCGTCGCATCATCTTCGAGGAAGCCGCGGGCATCAGCCGTTTCAAATTGAAAAAAGCTGAGACGCTCAAGAAACTGGAACGCGTCGATGGTGACCTGGTTCGCGTTCACGATGTGCTTCGGGAACTCGAAGCCCAACTGAGCACCCTTCGCCTCTCGGCTGCGAAGGCGCAGAAACATCGGGACTATCAGGTGGAACTCAAACGGATCCGCGTGGCCGGCGGCATCCGCGACTATCGCCGATTCAGCGGACTTGCTTCGGCACAAGAAGCAGAACGAGCCTCACTGGCAACCGCGCTGGATGTCTCTGCGGGCGAATCGCCGGCGGTTGAAATCGAACTGAACCGCCGGCAACTCGAACTTGGCCGCACCGACGACGCCGCGAAACTCTTCGAGCGCCGTCGTGGGGAATTGCGCGAACGGCTCGCCTCGTTGGACAGCTCCGGTCGAGCCGAGTTCGCATCGCTTACCGAACTTGAGGAGGAACGACCGCAAGCCGGCAGGCGTCGCTTCTTGACGGAAGTGAAGCTGAGTGAAGTCTCGGTTGAAGTCGATCGGCTCGGGGTCGAGGTCGCATCCGCCCGCAATCGACTCGATGCGGAAACTGGGCGGGCCCATGAGATCGAACAGCTGTCCATCGCGGCCACCGACGCCTTGGAGCGGGTAAGTCGACGGCTCGATGCCGAACGCGGGTTGTTGTTTCATGCCGTGTCGGATGACGCAAAACGTCTGGCCGCCAAGCAGAACGCGACAGCCCAACGGGAACGGCTCCATCAGGAACAACTGCGGAAGCACCGCGAACGGGACATCCTGCGGCAGCGGCTGGAAGGTCACGCCGTCTGGCTCCAAGAACTGGGCGGCAGCGATGCCGATCTCCGATCCAAGCTGACCGCACTTCAGTTCGGCCTGCGCCGGCAGCAGACGCAACGCGATCAGTTGAATATCGAAGCCGACCAGCTTCAACCGAGGTTGGATGACCTGCGTCGGCGGCGGGCGCACCTCGCCGGTCGGGCCGAAGTGCTGAATGGCTTGGAACGGAGTCTGAACGGCTTCACCGCCGGTGTGCAGACCGTGCTGCATCGACGTACTGCGGGCGATGCCGTGCTGCGTGAATCCCTGCATGGGCTGGTTGCGGATCTGGTGCGGGCACCGCGTGGAATTGCGGCATTGGTCGACCTGGCACTGGGGGATGCGGCCCAATGCTGGGTCGCGGTCGGCCGGGCCGAGTTGGACGCGACCCTGAACCACCTCGACGCCATGCCCGGCCGCGTCGGCTTCGTGTGCGTCGATCCGCAGACTCCGTCAACGCCGCAGTTCGCGTTCAGCGAACCGCCGCCGATTCCCTTGGCGATGCTTGTCGAGTCCGACGTGCCCGGCTTGGCCGAGCGGTTGTTGGGACGGTTCTTCCTCGTTCCCGATTCCGCACGCGCGGCTACCTTGGTCCGTCGGCATCCCGGCCTGCATGCGCTGACTTCGGACGGCGAACGTTGGTCGGCTGACGGGACCGTCAGCATCGGCCCGCCGCAATCCGAAGTCGGCATCGTCTCCCGGAAAAGCGAACTGCGCGACGTCCGCGCGCAGTTGATCGCCCTTGAAGGATCGCTGTCGGATGGTGAAGCCCGCCAGGCCAAACTGCGCCGCGAAGCGGAGGCGCTGGTCGAGCCGATCCGGGAAGCCGAAGCGGCTGTCGCGGCGCTCACCGGGGAGGCCGGCACACTGCGGGAGCGGATGCAGGAACGCCAGCGCACGCAGGAACGCGATTCCGAAACCCTGGCGATGCTGGAGCAGGACATCATGTTCGCAGGCGGCGAACTCGACAAGGCCGCCGACGCCGTCCGGCGAACCGAAGCGGACCACGCCCAAGCTGCGGCTGCCGTGCAGGGGTTGGAAGTGCGTATTGGATCGTTCACGGCAGAAGTGGCCGCTGCCGACCAACAGCGCACCGAACGCATGGCGGAACGTGCTGCGATCCGCGAAGCGCTGGTCCGCCTTCAGGAGCAACACGAATCCCTTCGGCGGAATCGGGACGAACGCACCGCGACACTTCACGTCCTGCGACAGGAGCGGGAGCAGCTTCGCCGTGCCGATGCCGCACTGGCCGAGAAGGCGAAGCGACTCACCTCAGCCATCCTGTCAGGCTCGTCGATGCTGCGGGAACTTCATGCGGCGTTGCAAACCGTCGATGCCGGACTTCGCGATCTCCAGCACAGACGACGCACGATTCTCGAAGCCCGCGTTCGCTGCGAGACGTTGCTGCAATCGACGCATCACCGCAGCGAAGCCGACCGCCGGGCGCTGCACCGATGCGAACTCGCGCTGCAGGACGCTTGCCGGGAACGCGATCTGGTGTTTCGCACGTTGACGGAAGAGTACGCTGTCGATCCGGACGCCTTCGTGGGTGAGCCGGATGCCGTGCCCCCGGAAGCCGCCGGCCGCATCGAGGAGTTGAGGAAGCTGACGACGAAACTCGGCGCGGTCAACCTGGAAAGCCTGGAGCAACTCGCGGTCGTCGAAGCCCGCGAGCGCGACCTGCGCACTCAGTTCGATGACCTGAACCAAGGGCGGGACGCGCTCAAAAGAATCATCGACCAGATCAATGCGGACAGCCGTAAACTGTTTGCCGAAACGCTGACCGTCATCCGCGGTCACTTTCAGGAACTGTTCCGCAAACTCTTCGGCGGCGGTCAGGCGGACATCGTGCTGGAAACCCCGGACGACCCGTTGGAAAGCGGCATCGAGATCACCGCCCACCCGCCCGGCAAGCAGGCCCAACGCATCAGCCTCCTCAGCGGCGGCGAACGCGCACTCACGGCCGTGGCCCTGCTTTTGGCGATCTTCCGCAGCCGGCCCAGCCCCTTCTGCCTGCTCGACGAAATCGACGCGGCGATGGACGAAGCGAACACCCAACGACTGGCGGAACTGCTCGCCGAGTTCAGCGATCGCTCGCAGTTCATCGTCATCACCCACAAGAAGCGGACGATGGCGAAGGCCGATGTGCTCCACGGTGTCACGATGCAGGAAAGCGGCGTCAGCCGTCTGATCGCCGTTCGCTTCGAGGATTGGCCGGACGACGCATCGACCGCGGCCGCGGCGTAGGCCAAGCTTTTCGTCGGAAGTCGAACGCTTCTTGAGCTAGAATCACTGAGACAATCACCACCCTGAGTTGAGGCCGGACGATGTCTCTGTTACCGCTCGACGACCGCGACGGCGTCATTTGGGTCAACGGCAAACTCACTGCCTGGCGGGACGCCAAGGTCCATGTGCTCTCCCACTCGCTGCACTACGGCAACGCCGTGTTCGAGGGAGAACGCTGCTACAACGGCAAGGTCTTCAAGCTCCGCGAACACACCCAGCGGCTGCTCGACTCGGGCACGTTGCTCGGGATGCAGATTCCGTATACGGTCGAAGAATTGGAAGACGCGACCAAACTCGTGATCCTCGAAAACGGACTCGATTCGGCCTACGTCCGGCCGATCTGTTGGCGCGGGGCCGAAGTGATCGGCGTCTCCGCAGTCGGCACCAAAGTCCACACGGCGATCGCAGCCTTCCCGTGGCCCGCCTATTACGGCGAGCACGCCATCAAGTTGAAAACGAGCCGCTGGAAGCGGCCCAGCCCGGAGAGCGCGCCCACGGCATCGAAATGTGCAGGTCTCTACGTCCTCTGCACCTTGGCCCGAGATGAAGCCATCGCTGCGGGCTATAACGACGCCTTCATGCTCGATTATCGCGGCCTCGTGGCCGAGGCGACCGGCGCGAATCTCTTTTTCCTCATGTCGGACGGCGACCTGCATACGCCGTTGGCCGATTGCTTCCTGAACGGCATCACGCGGCAAACCGTGATCGAGATCGCCCGCAGCCACAGTTTCAAGGTCCACGAACGGGCCATGCGGCCCGAAGAGATCGAGGACGCGGTTGAAGTCTTCGTCACCGGCACGGCCGTGGAAGTCACGCCGGTCGGGAAGATCGACGACCGAGATTACCCCATCGGCCCGGTCACCAAGGCGCTGCAGCGGGCCTATGGGGAACTGGTTCGCGCTTAAGGCAGGATCTGCGGATTGTCCGCCGAGGCGGGGCGGGCCGTGAGCCGTGCAGCGATCTTTAAGGTCTTGTCGCCGCGACGGATTTCGAAGTCCAGGATCGCGCCCGGTCGGCAGCTGCGGATCAAGGTGGTCACCTGATCGTAATTCTGCACGGCCGCACCGGAGACGCCAATGAACGTATCCCCCGGCATCAGTCCGACTCGCTCGGCCGCACTTCCGGGTTCCACGGACGCGATCACCATCTGACCCTGATTGACGCGGATGCCGAGAAAGCCCTTGCCGAAGGGATCTTCCTTGGGTGTCGGCACTGGGGCCAGAATCATCAGAAGCATGAGGAACCAGTCGAACATGGCCGCCACCTGAATGGAGGAGATCCGGCACGACATCGACCTTAGCCGAGTCCGCGTCGTTCCGCCATGCTCTTTTCGGGACTTCATCCGCGAGGGAAAAAGAAAATCGGATGTGGGAAAATCGGCCAAAGGTCGGGAATCCAGCGGGATTCTGCGGAAAAATTGGTCGATAAATGGAAAGTGCTCTTGTAATGTTGCAAGGAAATGTGAGACAGTCTCGACTTCACAAGTATCATTGGGGTAGAATGTGGTTTGCCGCGTTGGAGCTTGTCAAGAGGACTTGACGGCTGTATGACATCGAAAGAACAATCAACGCTCTGCGAACCCGAAGTGGTTCGTGTGCGTCGCTTGAGACGGCGAAGCCCGTTTGGGGAATGACTTCCCGGTTTGCTCGGCCCTGTGGTGTCCTTCGACGCTATGGGGTCCACAAACTGAGACCTGGTTCGATCCCTGAATGTCGCTGATGCCGGCTTTCGCTGCGAGCGAGTCACGACCGGAACCGTGATTCGAATCGCCCCCACGACCGCCGACAATCCGTTTTGTCCGCCGATACGAGAAGCACTTGTCGCTTCCGTATTGTGCGTTGTGGTAATTTTTAACTTCAGAAGAATGTGGACCGGCCTCCGGGGCCGGGGAGCAGGATTGACGACGATGAGCCGGTTGATTTCAAAACATAATGCCGAGAAGCTTCGTGCAACGGACGTTAAAATCAAGACTTCCCCGGTAGAAGGCGAGGGGATGGATCAGGACGACGACGATGAAACCGAACTCGTGATCGACCCCATGGCCGATGTGGTCGGGCCGACCACCGAAGAACTGCCCCCTGCCGAAGAAGCACCGCCGGCGGATGATTATGCCGGCGGGCCGGACGATGCGCTCGGTCTTTACCTTCGTCAGATGGGCCAAATTCGCCTGCTTAAGGCGCACGAAGAAAAGTCTCTCGCTGAAGCGCTGGAACGCAACCGAACCCGCTTTCGCCGGGCTTCGTTGCTCTGCGTTCACGTGGTCGCCAAAGCCACGACGATTCTCGAGAAGTCGCATGCCGGTCAGGCGGCGATCGATCCGTTGATCGACGTCTATTCGACTGAAGAAACCAAACTGAGCCGCGTGCAGATTCTCGCTCGCATGCCGTTCAACCTTCCGCTGATCCGCAAACTGCTGCACGAGGACGCCACAGCGTTCTCCTCGGGTTTTGACCAATTCAGCAAGCTCGAAGAACGAACCTGGCGTACCGCACGTTTTCGCCGGCTGCACAAACTCGAACGGCTCATCAACGAATTGTCGCCGCGAACCGAACACCTCGAACGCTGGGTCGACGAAGTCGTCGACATGGCCGCCGAGATGAAGCAGTTGCAACGAGACGTCTCGAAGGCCCGTTCGCCCGGCGAACAGGCCCGCTCCGATCAGGCCCTTCGGGAAGCTCAAGAAAAGGTTCATCTGACGCCGAGTGAACTCGTGTCGATGGTCAAGATTCTGCGAAAGCGCCGGAAGGCGTATCAAAAGGTCCGCAGCGAACTGGCCGAAGCCAACCTTCGCCTCGTGGTCAGCATCGCCAAGAACTACCGCAACCGCGGGCTTCCGTTTGCCGACCTGATTCAGGAAGGCAACCGCGGCTTGATGCGTGCGGTCGACAAGTACGAACATCGCCGCGGTTTCAAGTTCGGCACATATGCCACATGGTGGATTCGTCAAGGCGTGCAGCGGGCCCTTGCTGACCATGCCCGTACCGTTCGCGTGCCTTGCCACCAGATCGGCCTCATGGCCAAGATGGAACGCAAGAAGAACGAACTCACCGGGGCCACAGGCCGCGAGCCGAGTTCGGAAGAACTGGCCATTGCGCTGGGTGTGAAGACCGAGGAAACCAAATCGCTCCGCAACGTCGGCAAGCAGCCAATCAGCCTTCATGAACCGATCGGCGGCGACGGCGAACGCGCCATCGAAGACTTCCTCTCGGACGGCGTCGAGCCGAATCCGGGCGAACACGTCGATGCTCGCCTGCTCCGCGAACGGATCACGGAAGTTCTCCGCAGCTTGGCCCCCCGCGAACGCGAAGTCATCGAACTCCGCTTCGGCCTGCGGGACGGCACGCCGCGGACACTCGATGAAGTCGCCAAGCAGTACGGCATCACCCGCGAACGCATCCGTCAAATCGAAGCCCGCGGCATTCTCAAGCTGCGTCAGCCAACGCGGGCCGTCCGTCTCGAAGGCTTTGCTGACGTGATTGAGCCGCTGAATTCTTAGCTTTGAGCGCTGGGTCGTAAGAAACTGAGAGCCGCACGATAAAAGTCGTGCGGCTCTTTTCATTCAGGATGCTCGTTGTACACCGTTGCTCGCCGTGGACTGCTTGCGGTTCACAGTGAGCTGTGTGTTGCGTAGACTGAAGCGGACGTCGTGACCCGAGAGACATTGCCGATGACAGCTGTTGCAAGTGAACCCATTCCGGTAAAACTGAAAAAAGTATCCTCGGTCAACCAGACGCCGGAGCAGGTGCGGTCCCGGATGCTGCCGGAACGCCGTCGACGGGCCATTCGGCCGGCACTTGTGTCCTTGGTCGTTTCCGGTGTGATCTGGCTCATGCTGACGGTCGGACTTGTTTTTGCCCCTTGGTACCTGCAGATTCCGTTGGGCATCATCAACGGGCTGTACATTGCCGTGCTGTTTGTGGTCGGGCACGATGCCGCCCATGGGGCATTGTTCCCGCGGCGTTGGATGAACCGCTTCGCGGCCCGGCTGGCCCTGCTGCCCGCACTGCATCCGTTGTCGTCCTGGATCCATTCCCACAATCGGCAGCACCACGCGTTCACGAATATCCGCGAGAAGGATTCGTCGTTGCCGCCACTCGATTTGGCCGAGTATCGATCGAGATCCGCTGTGGGCCGCTGGGTCACCCGGCGCTGCCGCACTTGGTACGGCATCGGTCTGCACTACTTCCTCGATATCTGGTGGAAGTGGGAATTCGCCCCGAGCCGCAACCGTGCTCCGAAGAACCCGAAGGCGTTCCGGCGCGATCGACTGTTGGTGATTCTGTTCGCCGTCGTTTGGCTCACAGCCTTGTCCGCAGCCGTGAATTTCGATCCGTTGCTCACCATTCCGCAGGTACTGCTCGGCTTCGTCTTGCCGCAGTTCATCTGGAACTGGTTTATCGGCTTCATCATCTTTCAACAACATACCCATCCGCGCGTGCCGTGGTACTCCAAACTGGATGCACCGAACCCTACTTTCTTCATGATGCAGGTCCAAGCCACACCTTATCTGTTGTTCCCTCCGCCGTTCCGCAAATTGATGCTGCACATCATGGAGCACACGGCCCACCACACCGATCCCCTGGTGCCGCACTATCATCTTCACGATGCGCAGCAGGAACTCCAACGCAGCTTCCGCACGGAAATGGTCCGTGTGATCTGGCGGCCAAAGATGTTCTTGGAGACCATGAGACTTTGCCGGATCTACGATTACGAGCAACACCGTTGGTGCGACTACGACGGCACACCCACGACTGCGCAGCTCGTCAAGCGCGTCCCCGCGGAGTAAGCTGACGGCCACACTGCGAGGAAGCGTCATGGCCGGCACAACGACGACGACCGATGATCCGCTGCTCAGTCCGGAGTTCCTGCGTCGGTTGGAACAGCTCGAACTCGCCGCCAAAAAAATCCTGGCCGGGCGGATGAAGGGCGACCGCCTGAGTCGCCGAAAAGGGCGTGGCTCGGAGTTTGCGGACTATCGGCCTTATACGATCGGCGACGATCTGCGCTTCCTCGACTGGAACCTGTTCGGCCGCGTCGAAAAGCTGTTCCTGAAGCTTTACCGGGAAGAAGAGGATCTCCACGTCTACCTGCTGATCGACAACACCAAGTCGATGGACTTCGGCTCGCCGTCGAAGCTCCGCTATGCCAAACAGATTGCCGCGGCGCTGGGATTCATCGGCTTGGCCAACATGGATCGCATCGTGATTGAGAGTGTCGGCGGCGAGACGATTCGTTCGCCGCAATTTCGCGGTCGGCAGACGCTCTGGCGGATGATGAAGCACATCGAGGCGATTCCCCCGGCGGAAGGCGGCGACCTGAATTCCGCGCTGCGTGGCTTCAGCACCCGTGCCAAAGGGCAAGGGATCGCAGTCGTGCTGAGCGACTTTTTGGATAAGGGAGGATACGAGGAAGGGCTGAAGTATCTTGCCGCGCGGAATCTCGATGTCTACGCAATCCAGATTCTGTCGCAGGAAGAAATTCAACCACCCTATACAGGCGACTTGAAGCTGACGGACCTTGAGGATGATGACTTCGCGGAGATCACCATCTCCGCACCGTTACTTGCGCGATACCAACAAACCTTGGCAGCTTATCGCGGAGCGTTGAGTGCGTTCTGCTTGAAACGCGGGTTGTCGTATTACTTCACCAGCAATCAGGTTCCCTTCGAGAAGCTGGTGCTGGGTTATCTCCGCGATCGCGGTATGGTCCGATAAGTACGCCCGCGACTCCTCAGAACATCCACAGCATCGCGGCGGCCATCGCGGCCATGGATGCGTCTTCGATCAAGGTCACGTACGACATCGGCAGATTGAACACCGCTCCGAGGCAGGCGCATTTCACTTTACGCTTCCGCATCAGGCTCACGACCACGCCGGCCGTGCCGACGAGCATCAGCACCAAGGTCACGCTGTTGACGAGCAGAGGCGAGAGGTTTGCCAGATACGCGAACCCCAAGGCGGCCTCCAAAAACGGGTAGAGAAAGCCGTAGGCCGGGATAAGTGCGGCAACGAGATCGTACATGCGATACGAGGCGGCAAACGAGGACACGTCCAGCAGCTTGAAGAATGAGAAGCACAAAAAGAACCCGGCCATGAAGTGTCGCATGACCCGCATGCCGTCGAACGCCCCGGCTGAGATTTCGAAGGCGGTGCACGCCGCGGCGATCATCCCAACCAGCAGCACCAACGGCAGGTAGGTCACCGGTGGTTCGACCGCAATCGGCATCGGCTCGGCCTTCGGCAGAACTTCGCCAAGGATCTTGTAGCCGTCCGCTTCCAACAATTTGTTGGCGTCATCCGCGTTCATCGAATCCGATTCGATGTGCAGAAGCTTCTCGGCAGTCGTCACATCGGCCGACCAGGAACGGATCCTCGGATCGGCGTCGAGACGAGGCGCGATTGTTCCCACGCATCCGGCACAGCGGAGATTCGTTCGATAGGTCCGCGTCGTCATGGCAAGAATTCCAACGAAAGTTTTTGTTGGATCAACGCTTGACAAGGCGAAGTCCGTTGATCATCTTATCGGAGTCGGAGGGGTTAGATGTTTTCTCCCAGCACTTCTCTGTTCCGCCTCAGCATCGTGGTTGCCTTGTCTCTCTTCGCTCTCCTGTTTTTGGAGTCGAAGGCACAAGCAGGCTGCGGAGATTACGTATTGATTTCCGGCCGATCCGTTCATGCTGCTCAGACCGGTCCGGACCCATTGCCGACATCGCCGATCAAGACTCCCTGCCACGGTCCGAATTGCTCCGCTGAGCAACAAAGTCTACCGCCTGTCACAACCGCACCGACCACCACCATATCCGGCGAACGCGATCCCGCTGCTGTCGGGCTTCTGACTTTGACGTGCAGCTTCCGGGGTCCACTGCTTCGTCACTCCGTGAGGAATGATGACGTCCCTCTGCGGCTGACTCAACTTCCGTTTGTTCCGCCGAAAATCTGATCTCTCGACCCGTCCTGTCACTGACGACGCCTCTGCGATTTCGTCCAGTGATCATGAAAAATCGTCCATCGGACGCGGCGAATCCGCAGCGCTCCGTCATCCTCAATGTTCTGTTGTTGCTCCCGAAACTCGGCGATTGCCGTTCAGTTTCGGTTGCGTTCGCGTCTTCATCCTTCTTTTTTCAGGGGCCTCTCATGCGCGCGTGTTCTCGTAGTTCCGCGTTTACGCTGATTGAACTGCTGGTCGTCATCGCCATCATCGCGAGTCTGATCGGCCTGCTGTTGCCCGCCGTGCAGAAGGTTCGCGAGGCGGCGGCCCGTGCCCAGTGCTCGAACAACGTCAAACAACTCGCCTTGGCGTCCCACGGCTTCCACGATGCCTTGGGCTACCTGCCGCCGTCGCGCGATGCCAACAGCCTCTCGGCCCACATGTACCTGCTGCCGTACATCGAGCAGGACAATGTGTTCCGCCTCGTCGACAAGACCGTCACCTGGAATCATGCCAATAATGCGACGCCTCGTGCCGCGGCGATCAAGACCTTCATCTGCCCGTCCGACCCGATCAATTTGGTGCCCGCCGGGTTTGCCGGCAACAACTATCGGGTGAACAACGGCAGCGGGCTGCTGTTCGGTCTACCGGCCACCAACCCGGCCGACCCGAACGCTTCATTGCCCGCCCCGAGTGGGCCATTCTTCTTGAACAGCAAGGTGACCATGGTCGGCATCACCGACGGCACCAGCAACACCTGCTCGTTCAGCGAACACCGCAAGGGGGATTTCAACAATGCCATCTCCTCGCCGACCGACACGTTCTGGCTCGGCTCCGCCAAGGGCTTGTACCCGGCCACGCCGGATGAATCCGTGACGATGTGCAACGGCATCAACACGGCCGATCTTCTCTGGCAGGGCATGCCGGACGTGGGTGCCCCGTGGATATACGGCTACCACAGCACGACGATCTACTTCCACGTCAACGTGCCGAACTCCCGTTCCTGCATGTACCCCGCGGGCCGCATCGCCACGACGGCCGACAGCGCCCACTCGGGTGGTGTCAACGTGGCGATGTGCGACGGCTCGATCCGCTTCGTCCGCGATACGATTCCGCTCGCCGCGTGGCGGGCGATGGGTACCCGCAACGGTGGCGAAGTCATCGTCGAATGACCCCGGAGCTTCGCTTACCCATGTCCATTCGAATGATCTTGTTGTCGGCGCTGCTCGCGAGCGTCGGCTGTTCCGGCGAAGCGCAGCCGCTCGCCATGGCGACAACGCCCGAACGTTCGCGCGAAGTCCTGATCCTCGGCTTCGATGCCTGGAAAAGCGGCACGACGCAGAAGGACCTCGCCAAGCAGTCCCCCCCGCTGTTCCTGGGGGACGACGATTACTACCGCGGCTGGAAACTCGTCGACTACAAGATCGACGGCGAGCCGAAAGTCGTCGGCACCGGCATCGCGTATGTGCTGAGTCTGACGATTCTGGAACCCGGCAAATCCGCACCGACGACGAAGAAACGCGCCTACCGCATCGTTACCGAACCCAACATCGCCATCACCAAGGAAGACGGGGTTTCCCCATGAACGCACTGCTGCTCGTGAGCCTGCTGCTCGTTGCCGATCCGCCCGCGAAACCGGCGCCACCCTCGGCCGAGCCGAAGAACGTCCCGGCGACGCGGACAGAAATCAAGGATGCCCTCGAAGCCCACAAAACGGCCCGCCCGCGGCTTCCGTTCCCGCCTGCCACGGAGAACGATAAGAACGCGATCAGCCGCGTCAACAACGGCCGCTTCCGAGCCTATTACCTGCCGAGCGATGCCCGCGACGGCGGCTTCAGCCGCGAACCCGATCCGGCGATGACGCTGGACAGCACCTTCAAAGCGAAGCTCTTCTGGGTCACGTCCCGCGTCAATAACTGCTACTACTGCCTCGGCCATCAGGAGCACAAGCTGATGGCCGCCGGCGTGAGCGACGACGACATCGGAGCCTTGGACGGGAACTGCGACAAGTTGAAGACGGAGGAAAAAGCCGCCGTTCTGTTCACCCGCAAACTGACCTACGAACCGCACAAGCTCGCGACGGCGGACATCGCCGACCTCGGCAAACACTTCACGCCGACGCAGTGCGCGGAGATTCTGGTCACGGTCGCGGGTTACAATGCCACCAACCGTTGGACCGACGGCCTCAACATCCCCGGCGAGATGAGTGGGGACTTCTTTCGGAAGGCCGATTCCAAGGTCGACTTCTCTACTTTCAAGACCGTCACCAGTGCGACGTACAAGGACTTCGTCTCGAAGGTCGCCCCGATTGCCGCAGGGGCGAGCCAAGCCGGGCTGCCGGGCTGGGACGTTCGCCCCAAACTCGAAGACCGCGCGACGGTCGAGGCGATGTGGAAGGAATGCCGCACCCGCACGCCGATCCTACCGCTTGCGGATGCCGAGGCCGCCAAGGCGATCAATGGGGATACGACGAATTGGGTCCGCGCCTTGACCCTGTTTCCCAAGGCGATGCGCGGCCGAGCCGTCGGCCTGAAGGCCGCGCAAGATAAGGGCAAGCTCAGTCCCCGGATCAAGGCCGAGATCGCCTGGGTGGCCGCCCGCGAAGACCGTGCCTGGTATGCCGCCAACATCGCCTACGAACGCTTGAAAGCTCTCGGCTTCTCGGACGACGAGGTGTTCGCACTCGACGGCGAAGCCAAGGATCTGCCGGAGAAGGAGAGGCTGACCTTGGCGGTCGCCCGCAAACTCGCGGCCGCACCGGCCACCGTCACGGACGTGGACATCGAAGGATTGCGGAAGCACTTCAGCGATTTCGAAGTCGCCGAGATCGTGTACACGGTCTGCAACGCGGCGTTCTTCAACCGCGTCACCGAAGCCTATCGCCTGCCGTTGGACCGCTAGGTCTGCGGCTTCCGATGATGACGATCATTACCGCTCCACGGCGGCTTCCGCCGGTGCGGTCCCTTCGGGGATGTTTTTGCCGGAGATGGCGAAGCGTCCGTCGGCCACGGTCACCGCGCGGATGAATCGCGTCGGCCGCGGCTGATTCGCATAAAAGCGGAACAGGCCGACGGGGTGACCATCCTTGCGGTACCAGGTCACGTCGATGTTGTTGTCCCGCGCCGCCTCGCCGAGGCGGTCGAGATAGCGCTGGGAACCGATCGGAATCGCTCCGGCTTTCATCGCACACACTTCCACCGCCACGGTGCAGGGTTGCTTGGGTACGACCCAGAGTTTCAACTCCACGCTGACGACCGTCGTGGTGCGGTCGCTTTCCCAATTCGGATACGGCGCGGCCTGATAGGTTGCGGCCAGGATCAGCTTGTCCCCGTCGATGGCGACCCGCGGGTCGGTGAGTTTCCCGTCGAGCGATTTTTCCAGACTCGCGCCCTTGGCAAAGTGTTCGCGCAGGAAGGCGTTGACCTTGTCCGCCTCGAAGCTTGCCGCCCACTCGGGTGCGTTCAGAATGTCGTTGCGGACATCGCCGTAGCGAGTGAAGATTTCCGCGGCGGAGATCGGATCGACGACGTCCTCGCGGGAGGCTTCCCTGTAGAAGTCGGGTTGGCGACGGGCGAAGAGGTAAACGCCGCCGAGCAGTCCGGAGACGGCAATCAGCAGAATCAGCAGTGTCAGCACGATCGAGCGACGTCGTTTCATCGGAACTCCCGGATGGCATTCGCCGCGTTGGTACCAAGGATTGAGCCGGCGGTCAACGGCGCTCGTTCGACTTGCGCCGGTTGCCGAGGTGAGTTTCCCCCAGCCTCGTCGGTTACGGTCGTGCCAACATCGACTGCGTCGGGTACGTTATTGTATCGGCTTAGGATTTCCGGTCCCAGTGCGGAGCACGACGATGAGTTGGTCACACATCCTGATGGTCGCGGCCGCACTGGCCCCCATGTCCCCCACGGTATTCGCCCAAACCGACGATGCGTTGGCGCGGGCCAAGCTGCTGCGTCAACTGGCCGAGTCCAAGGCTGACGCGGATGCGGCGAATGCGATCAGCGACGCGGACCGCATCGCCAAGGCTTCGGTGCCGACAGCGGTGAAAAATCTCAAAGCGACGATCTTCACGCTCGACAAGTCGCTGGAGATCAGCGGCGAGAAACGTGCCGTCCTGGTGAAGCGGCTCGAAGACAAGATCGCGGTCCTCGAAGGTCGGGCCATCGCCGCACCGGCTGCACCCGCCAAGACGTTGACCAAAGAAGAAGCCCGCAAACTGACTGAAGCCGCGAATGCCGAAGCCAAGGACGTAAAGGGCGGCATCGCGGAAATCGGCAAGCTCTATGACAACAACAAGTTCAACGAAGCCCAATCCAAGATTGCGGAGCTGACCAGGAAGTACCCCAACAACCCGGCCATCATCGTGCTCAACGGGCAGGGCTACGTCGCCGATCGCGTCGCCGAGGCCCGCGAACTGTCCCGGCAACAGGCCGAGCGGATTGCGTTCGCCATGAACGATGTGGACCGCTCCGCGTTGCCGCCCAAGGGGGATATCGAGTTCCCCAAGGGCTGGACGGAAAAGATGGACCGCCGGGATAAGCTCAACGGCATCCAACTCGACCCGGAAACCGAGGCGATTCTCGAAGCCTTGGAACGCCAGGTGAAGCCGGGGCAGGGGATCAGGAACGGCCCGTTCGAGGAAGTGATCGAATCCTTGGCCACGATCACTCAGAAGAACATTTTCCTCAATCGCGATGCATTACTCGAAGCCGGCATCGACCTCAAGAAGCCGGTGACCATGCCGGACGGCATCACGGTTCGGACCGCCCTTCGCGCGGTGCTCCAGGCCAACGGCCTGACGTTCGTCATCAAGGATAAAGCCATTCTGGTTGTCCGACCCGACGATGCCCGCAAGATGCTCGTCAAGCGCGCTTACTACATGGGCGACGTCCTCAGCAGCCCTCTTGGCGGCGGGGCCACCTTCGGCCCGCTGGTCGATTTCAACATCGCCACGCAGAACGCATGGCTCATCATCGATTCGATCAAGAAGTCGATCGACCCCCTCGGTTGGGCAGGCCAAGGCGGCGATTCGACCATCCTCTTTCATGCCCCCAGCATGTCGATCATCGTCAGCGCCCCCGCGGAGGTGCATTACAACCTTTCCCGCGCGACGCGGAAGAAGTGATCCAATTCAGCCAGTGGTTTTACCCCTGGGTATTCTCGGTGACCGCGTTGCGGTCAGCACCAAGCGGCCGCAACGGAACCACCGAGAGCAGCTTGGGGTGAAACCCCAAGTTTAATGCCAAGTGCTTCCCGCTCAGTAAGTCGCACGCCCGCCCGAAATGTCCAGGCATTGGCCCGTCGTGAAGCTGCATTCGCTGCTTGCCAGGAAGTGCACCAGCGCTGCGACTTCGTCCGGCTTACCGGTGCGGCCGAGCGGGATCTTCGAGAGCATCATGTTGATTTGCTCCTGGCTGAGCTGATCCAGAATCGGGGTTTGGATCACGGCGGGCGACACACTGTTCACGCAGATGTCGCCTTTGCCCACGAGTTCCTTCGAGAGCGACTTCGTCAGGCAGATGACCGCCGCTTTGCTGGCGGAGTATGGCCCCATCTTTGGGTTGCCTTCCTTACCCGCGATGCTGGCGATGTTGACGATCCGACCGTAACGGCGCTCGATCATGCCCGGCAAAACCGCCTTGCAGCATAATGCCAGGCCGACAACGTTGATGCCGAGGACGAACTCCCAGTCCTCGCGGACCAGTTCCCAGATCGGCACGTCGCGGTTCTTGCGACTCGCCACGCCGGCGTTGTTCACCAGGATGTCCACCGGGCCGGCCTTGGATGTGATTTCGGCAAAGACGCGTTCGATGTCCGCTTCTTTGGTGAGGTCGCCGACCATGGGCACCCCGCCGATTTCGGATGCGACTTTGGTCGCACTCGCTTCGGCCATATCGAACACCCCGACCGTGGCACCCGCGGCGGCAAGTCTGCGGCAGATGGCTTCGCCGATGCCTTGACCGCCGCCGGTGACGACGGCGACCTTACCGTCCAGTCGGAATTGTTTTTCGCCGCTCATGATCGTTCTCGCATTTCCGGGGATGAGGTTTTTCCGCTTGCGTGTAGACTAAGCAAGTTCGATGAGATCGGCCATTTTGGTGGAATCATCGATTGCCGGTGTTGCGACGAATGCCCAAGATATCCGTCGCCGCCGGCGTGCGGGCCGATCGGCACCCATGTCGGCCTTTCCCTTCGGAGCTTTCTCCCGCGTATGAAACCGCAACGTCTCACGGACGGCGAACGCATCCTCGCCGTCTTCATCGATTTCGAAAATCTGGCCCTCGGCTTCGGCAGCCGCCGCGACCGCTTCAGCATCGACAAGGTGCTCGAACGCCTCGTCGAAAAAGGCAAGATCGTTGCGAAGAAGGCCTACGCCGACTGGAGCCGCTTCGGCTACTACACGACCTCGCTGCACGAAGCCGCGGTCGAACTCATCGAGATTCCGAAGCGCGTCATCACCGGCAAGAACTCCGCGGACATCCGCATGTGCGTCGACGCCATGGACTTGGCCTATTCCAAGGACCACATCAACACCTTCGTGATCGTGTCCGGCGACAGCGACTTCTCGCCGCTGGTCTCCAAGTTGAAGGAACTCGGTCGAGACGTGATCGGCCTGGGCTTGGCGGATTCGACCTCGAATCTGCTGCGGGACAACTGCGACGAGTTCATCTATTACGAAGACCTCGACCGCGCGCCGATGATCCCGTTGGCCGAGGATGAGTCGATTCCCGAACCGAAGCGGAAGCTGTTCGCGTTGCTGCTCGATTCGCTGTTGGCACTGCGGCGCGAGAACAAGGACCTGATTTTCTCATCGATGGTCAAAGACACGATGAAGCGAAAAAAGCCGAGCTTCAACGAGGAATACCACGGCTACCGCACGTTCAGCGAACTGCTCGAAGACGCATCCCGCTTCGGCATTCTCGATCTCGAAAAGCACAAGACCGGCGGGGGCACGTATGTGGTTACCCGGTTCGGTTCCGAGCCACGGCTCAATGGCGGCAACGGCGGCGGACCGATGTTGCCGCCCCTGAATCGCCAGGCTTTGCCGATGCCGGAACGGGGCCGGATGCCGCTGCCGCGACCGGCGCTGCCGCCTGCGGAGCCGATCCGGCCGCCGCAGGCGCAACCCGGCTTCGGCCCGCCGCCGCGTCGGATGGATCCCGCACCGGAAGGACCACTTCCGCCGCGTCGGATGGATCCCGCGCCGGAAGGTCCACTTCCTCCGCGTCGCATCGTGACCTTGCCGCCCAGGCCGCCCGCGATGCCCGCACCGCCGATCGAAGCGCGGCCAATGCCCGATAAATCGCCACCGTTGAAGCCGTTCGCTCAGCCGGTGAACGACGACGATGATCGCCCGCGATTCGGCCGGGAACTGCTCGAAGACTTGGCGGATTTCGACGACGAGATTCCGTCGTACATGCCGCGGAAGCCGGTTGCCGGTACGGCCCCTAAGCCTCCGGAACTGAAGCCGCAAGCTCCGGCACGCCAGGCGGGGCGAGGACCCGCTCCGGGCCGCAGCCCGGCTGCTCCGCGTCGGGAAGCCGAGCCGGCCGCCAAGCCGGAGCCTCGTGTCGCCAAGCCGCGGGCCGAACGTGCCCCGGCACGCCCGCCGGCCGAGAAGCCGCAGCGCCAACCTAAGGCTGCCGCCAAACCCCCAGCGCCTGCGGGCGACGATGACGGCTTCGGTGCCGGCTTGGATGATTGACGCGCCCCGCATTATGTTGGTCGACGTGACGGTATCGCTTCCTGGAGGTTCCGATCGTGCCCGTGCTGTTCGCCTCGACCTTGTTTCTCTCGGCCATGTTGCTGTTCATGGTCCAGCCGATGATCGCCAAGATGATCACGCCGATGCTTGGCGGCAGCCCTGCGGTTTGGAACACCTGCTCGGTGTTCTTCCAGACGCTGCTGCTCTTCGGCTATCTTTATTCCCACAACCTGACGACGCGATTCGAAATCAAAACTCAGTTGAAGGTCCACCTCGGCGTTGTGGCCTTGGCGATTGTCTACCTGTTCGCCAACGCAGCACTGTCCAGCGGCAACTCGCCCATCGGCATCTATAAGTCGTTGGCACCCCAAGGCGAGTCGTACCCGATCTTCGGCGTGCTGCTGCTGCTCACGGCCGCCATCGGCCTGCCGTTTCTGATCATCTCGACCTCCGCGCCGCTGCTGCAACGCTGGTTTGCCTACACCGGGCACGAGTCCGCGAAGGATCCGTACTTCCTTTATGCCGCGAGCAACACGGGGAGTCTGCTGTCGCTCTTGGGCTATCCGTTCGTGATTGAACCTCGCTTTCTCCCAGTCGAGCAGGCGTGGATCTGGACCGGCGGTTACCTCGTGCTCTTGGTGTTGGTTTACTTCTGCGGGCAGGCGGCCGTGCATCCGCTGCGGCCGGTCGAGATCCGCGGGAAGGCCGCGAAATCGCCCGAGTCCGCTGAGCCTGAACTGGAAAACACCAAGCCGACCTGGCTTAGGAAACTCCGCTGGTTGGGCCTCGCCTTCGTGCCGTCCAGCCTGATGCTCGGCGTGACCACGCACATGACGACCGACATCGCCTCGGTGCCGCTGTTGTGGGTCATTCCGCTTTCACTCTATCTGCTCACGTTCATCATCGCCTTCGCGAAGACGCCCGACTGGTTCCGACCGCTTCTGGCCAATCTCAGCCCGGTGTTGTCGCTGCTTTTGGTCTTCGTGCTCGTTTCGAACGTGATGGGGAATCGGCCTTTCTATGGGTTGTTGATTCACCTCGTCGTCTACTTCTTCACAGCGCTGCTGATGCACACCGAACTCGCCAAGGCGCGGCCGAGCGTGAACTACCTGACGGAATACTTCGTCTGGATTTCCGTCGGCGGCATGTTCGGTGGGCTGTTCAATGCGCTGATCGCACCGATCGTCTTCCCGATGGACTACGAATATCCGTTCGCAATCACCGTCGGCTGCCTGCTGATCCCGGTGCTCTCGACTTTGGAGGGCGGAGCGAAACCGAAGAGCGACTCGGCCAAGGGCTTCGCAATGCTCTTGGACATCCTGGTCCCCATCGGCATGATCGCCTTCACGGCGACCCTAACCGTGCTGCCGGAGAAGGCCGGCTGGTTCGTCGCCGCCATCACGTGGATTGCGGAGAACATCAGCGGTACCGCGGCCTTCCTGGGGTCGGACTGGAGCATTGACGCCGGCACGGTGATGACCTTCGCGCTTTACGCGCTGCCGTGCATGCTTTGCTTCTTCTTCATCGACCGCCCGCTGCGCTTCGGCTTGTGCGTGGGCGCCGTGCTCGGAGTTTGCCTCTATCGCGATGCTCAGGTCAAGGCGGCCGAGGGCCATTACCGCAGCTATTTCGGGATCATGAAGATCGAGAAGTACGAGGAGAAGTACTCACCCGCCCCGCTGATCGTGACGTACCCGGAAGAGCAGTTGAAGGAAGACGGTACGCCGCAACTCTTCGCCAAGTATCACCAGCAACCGTTTCACAAGCTGCTCCACGGGACGACGCTCCACGGCGTGCAAGCCGCAAGCCGGGGCCTGATCGCCAAGCGGGACGACACGCCGATGCTGATGGCGATGCACCCTTGGAACGCGCTGGCGTATGCCGGGATGCGTGAAAGCTGGGATTCGCGGCAGGAACCGCTGACCTACTACCACCGCACCGGCCCGGTTGGCGGCATCTTCGAGCGCTTCCGCGAGATCGAACCGAACGGCCACATCGGCATGGTCGGCCTCGGCACCGGTTCGGTGTCGTGCTACGCCAAGCCGGGGCAAAAGCTGACCTTCTACGAGATCGACCGCACGGTCGTCGACATCGTCAACGAAGGCAAATACTTCACCTACGTCAACGATGCCAAAGCCCGCGGGGCCGAAGTGAGCATCGTGCTCGGTGATGCCCGGCTACGGCTCGAGGACAACAAGGAAAAGTACGCACTGCTCCTGATCGACGCCTTCAGTTCGGACTCGATTCCGGTTCACCTGCTGACGCGCGAATCGATGCTCCTCTACAAGGAGCAACTCACCGAACGCGGGATTCTCGCCCTGCACATTTCCAACCGCTACATCGACCTGGAGCCGGTGGTCGGAGCTTTGGCCAAGGACGCGGGATTCGAGTGCCGGGTCTTCAACGACAACGACGAGGATTCCTCCGGCAAGACGCGGTCGTCGTGGGTTATCCTCGCGAAGTCCGAAGCCGACCTGGGGCCGTTCATCGCCCAAAAGGAAGGGGACGTGCTGTTCGCGTCTGTCGCTGGAGCGCCGGGCTGGCTCGTCTACGACAACCCGGCGATGGGCGTGCATCGCCACCCGTGGCGCAAGGTGAAGATCGACAAGAATGTCGACGTCTGGACCGATGGCTACGCCGACGTGCTCCGCGTCATGCGGATCGATGAAATCCGCCGCATCCGCAAATTCTTCGGCCTGCCCGTGCTGAGCGAAGGCGAATGAGCGTGGACGTGCTGATCGTCGGCTTCTCCGGCCGCGCCGCCGCCGGGTCGGCCCGGCGGGCAGGCGCGAAGCCCATCGTCGTCGATTGCTTCGCCGACCGCGACACAGCGGCCTATGCCGAAGTCCACCAGTGGCCGCCGGAACACTTCCTACAGGGCCTGCTGCCGATCATCGAGAAGATGCCGAAGTTTCCCGTCGTTTTCTGCGGCGGCATGGAGCATGAACCCGAGTTGATCGCCACAATCCGCGGCCCGTCCGAGGCGACGACGAACTACGTGGAATTCGTAAAGACCATGCGCGGCATGATAACGACGGATGGCGACATGCGGAGCTGGATGCGTCGCCGCATCGCGACTCACATGCTGCCGACGCGTTACGCTTCGTGGACCGACTATCCCTATGCGGACCAGCCGACTCTGACCAAGCCATATCGCAGCGGCGGCGGCGTCGGCATACGACCGGCATTGCCGAGCGATCCACAGCCGGGTTTCTATCTTCAGCCTCTTTACGAGGGAGTGCCGTACTCGTCCTCGTTTCGTCGCATCGGTTCGCAAACCGATTGCTTGGGCACGACAAAACAGCTCATCGGCGAGTCGTGGCTCCATGCCCGCGACTACAGTTACTGCGGCAATATCGGTCCGACGACCCTGCCCGAAGGCCCCGCAGCCGCCATCGAAAACTGGGGCACCGTGGTCGCGGGATTCACGCACTTCAACAGCCACTGGGGCTTCGACTTCGTCCTCGGCGACCTCCCAAGGATGATCGAAGTCAATCCGCGATACACGGCATCGATGGAAGTCTTGGAGCACTCAACCGGTCGGGCACTGTTGGCGAATGACCTGACCGTCCCCGTGCCGCCCGGCATCGTCGGCAAGGCGATTTACTATGCCCCGTTCGATCTCATCGTTCCCGAGTCCGCGGCATTCGACGAAGCCGTCGCCGTCGCCGCCGACCCGTGGGCGCTGCCCGAGTTCGCGGACATTCCTCACGTCGGCGAACGCATTGCCAAGGGCACCCCGGTCGTCACGATCCTGACGCGGCAAGCGGATGAAGACGCGGTTTTGGCGGAACTGAAACGCCAAGCGATGAATCTCGACGAACTCTTCGAGGGGTGCCGGGCATGACGACGTTGAACGAGCGTGCCGCCGGGATTGCCGCCCGGATGATCGAACACGCCGACCGACTGCGGCTGGCCGTGCACCAAGTCGGCGGGGTGACGATCATCGACTGCGGCGCCGTCGCGCTTGGCGGCTTGGATGCCGGGCTGCACCTGACGCGGCTGACGATGGGCGATCTGGGGGAAGTCACGTTGCTCCCCGGCCCGGCGATTCAGGTGGCGACCGACGACCCGGTTCGGGCCTGCTTGGCATGCCAATATGCCGGTCGGCCGGTGAGCGTCGGAAAGTACTTCGGCATGGGTTCCGGGCCGATGCGGGCGGTGCTGGGCGGCGAGCCGATCTTCGACGACATCCCCGGCCGCGAAGAAAGCAGCGTCGTCGTCGGCGCGATCGAAAGCCGAAAACTCCCGACGGCCGAGGTTGTGGAATCACTGTTGGTCAAACTTCCCGAGGGCACGAAACTCACGCTCGCCGTCGCCCCGGCGTCCTCGATTGCGGGCACGGTGCAGGTTGTCGCACGGGCATTGGAAACGGCTCTCCATAAGTTGCACGCGCTCAAATTCGACGTGAATCAAATCCTTTCCGGCATCGGCGTCGCCCCATTGCCGCCGATGCATCCGGACGAGATTCAAGCCATCGGCCGGACCAACGATGCCATCCTTTACGGCGGTGAAGTGACGCTTTACGTGAAGTGCGACGACTCAGCGATCGAAGCTGTCGGCCCCAAGGTGCCGTCGAGCGATTCCAAGGATCATGGAGAATTGTTCGCCAATCTGTTTGCCCGTTATGGGGACTTCTACAAGATCGACCCGATGCTGTTTTCCCCCGCCGTCGTCACCTTCGTGAACCTGACGACGGGTCGGGCCTTCCGCTACGGTCAAAGCGAACCGGCACTCCTGCAACGCTCGTTCTTCGGATCGCCCTCGTGAGAATTGCCGTCCTCTCCGGCGGCACCGGGCCGCACGTGCAGGACCTGCTTCGCGCGGGCCGCGAGCTGGATCACGAGATCGAAGCCGTCGACTTCCGCACGATCGCGAACACGTCGCTGACGGATACCGACGCGGTGATTGTGCGGACCATGCCGGCCGGTTCGCTCGAACAGATCGTCTTCCGGATGGATCATCTCCACGAACTTCATGCCCGCGGTGCGATCGTCATCAACTCGCCGCGGGCACTCGAAGCGTGCGTGAACAAGTCACTGACCACCGCACGGCTGCATAGCGCCGGTATGCCCACACCGCGGACGGTTGTGGTTCAGACAGCCGTGCAGGCCCTGGTTGCCTTCGAAGAACTCGGCGGCGATATTGTGCTGAAGCCGCTTTTCGGAGCCGAGGGTCGCGGGCTGATGCGGATCAGCGACCGCGAGTTGGCGTGGCGGGCTTTCCGCGCGGTCGAGCAGATCGGCGGGGTGCTGTACCTGCAGGAATTCGTGAAGCACCCCGGCTGGGATGTGCGTGTCGTCGTGCTCGGCGGCCGAGTGCTGGGTGCGATGAAGCGCACGGCCACCGACGACTGGCGAACCAACGTCGCCCAAGGCGGAAGGGCCGAAGTTTTTGAAATGACAACGACGATCGCGACCTTCGCGTTGAATGCCGCCAAGGCCGTCGGCGCGGTTGTCGCCGGGGTCGATCTGCTGCCGCTGCCCGGCGGCGGCTTCACCTGCATTGAGGTCAACGGTGTCCCCGGCTGGGCGGCCTTCGCCGCCGTCACCGGCATCGACGTGGCCAAGGAACTCGTGAAGTTCACCGCAGCGGAGGCGAGCCGATGAATTCGCAACATGTCTACGACGCCTGCATCCTTGAGGCAACCGCACGAAAACTGGGCAACGTGCACCCCGGCGCGGACTTTGCGGATATGACCTTCGTCCACTTCGCCCGTAGTGCCGTCGTGATCGCGCCGATCTTCGACGAACCTCTTGGCGTCGGTGCGATGATCCTGAAGTGCATCCGCGCCACGCGGGCCATCGTTCCGGTGAACACGAACTTGGGAATGGTCTTGCTGTTGGCTCCGCTAGCCGCAGTGCCTAAGGAAGTGACATTGCAGAACGGCATTGCCGAAGTGCTGCGTGGCTCATCCATTCCCGATGCCGTGGCTGCGTATGAAGCGATTCGCCTCGCATCGCCTGCGGGGCTGAACGACGCGGCCGAGCAGGACGTGAATCAACAACCAACGGTGACCCTGATGGAAGCGATGACGATGGCCGCCGATCGCGACTCGATCGCGCGACAGTACCACATGCGTTTCTCGGATGTCTTCAGTCAAGGCGTCCCAGCTTTGCTCGACGGGTTCGCGTTTCACGGCAGTCTCGAAGCGGCGATTCTCGAATGCCAACTTCGAATTCTCCGGATCTTCGGCGACAGCCATATCGAGAGGAAGCACGGCAAGGCGTGTTCCATTGAAGTCCGCAAGGAAGCCGAAGCGGTCCATGCCCGCGGCGGTTTTCGCACCAACGCAGGCTCGGCGTCGGCTGCGTCCTTGGATTCTTTTCTCCGAATCGGGAAACTCAATCCCGGCACCACGGCGGACTTGGTCACAGCCTGCCTGTTCGTCGCCCTGCGGGACCATAAACTCTCCGCAACAGCACCGTTCGCCTTCCCCGCCTACCGATTGGCAGAACCCAATGGTCGTTGAATCCTACAAGGTGACCGTCGGCCGGGATCATCTCGTCTTCTGCTGCGGGCACTTCATCAGCTACGACGGCCACCAGTGCGAACGCCTCCACGGCCACAACTACCGGGCGTCGGTGGAGATCGAAGGACCGCTCACGGACGATTACTACGTCTTCGATTTCGTCGCGCTGCTGCGCTTGTCGAAAGCGGTCACGGATGAACTCGATCATCACATGCTGATCGCGACCAAGAATCCGGTCATCCACGTGCATGCTTCGGAGCGCAGTCTACGGGTGAACTACAAGGATCGCGAATGGATCTTTCCGAAGGAGGACTGCGTCCTTCTTCCGATCGAAAACACAACGGCGGAGTTGATCGCCAAGTATATCGGAGGCCGGCTGATGGAAACCTTGCCCAGCGTGCACGGAAGTTTGCCGAAGGTGATCCGCGTCGAGGTCGAGGAAAACGTCGGCCAAAGTGCAACGTATGAAGTTCGGACACACTAATCGCAGGGAGTGAGCGATGCCGCAACTCGAATGGAACAAGGATACCTGGGACGGCGGCTACGACTGGTCCGGCGCCGGGGACGAATGGTCCTCCGCCTGGGGCGGGCCGGTCATGCAATGGCACTGGGTGCTGTTCCCGCGGCTGCGTGCGTTCCTCCCGGCGGACAGCGTGCTGGAGATCGCCCCCGGATTCGGCCGCTGGACGCAGTTCCTCGCGGCGAATGCCAAGCAACTCACAGTCGTCGATTATGCGGAGAAATGCATCGCCGCCTGCAAGGCGCGCTTCGCCGACAAGTCTCACATCGCCTACCACGTCAACGACGGCCGGACCCTGCCGATGGTGCCTTTCGGCAGCATTAACTTCGCTTTCAGCTTCGATTCACTGGTCCACGTCGATTGGTCCATTCTGGACTCATACCTCACCGAACTCGCCGGCAAGCTCAAGCCGGACGGCGTCGCGATCATTCACCACTCCAACCTCGGGGAACTGTTCCCGAACCCCGGCGATCGTCGCTCGCTGGAAACCAAGTGGCATCACCGCGCCACCGACGTGAGCGCCGTGAAAGTCGAGTCTCGCCTGCAACAACTGGGAATGCAGGTCATCAATCAGGAGCTTGTCAACTGGGGTACGGCCGAGCTGATCGACTGTTTCACGACGTTCACTCCCCGCACGTCCGCGAAAGCCCGCCCGAATCGAGTCCTACGCAACCCCGACTTTATGGCCGAAGCGGATCATGTGCGGAAGCTAGCTGCAAACTATGGGGAATGAGGAAAAAGTTCACTATGAGATACGGCAGCCTGCGATTGGAGCAGGTTCTTGTAGCTTTAACCAGACAAGCACGAAGAAAGTGGTCAAAAACCAAATTGCGACTTTAAAGCCGCGCACGAAGTGATTGGTCGAAAACCAACCGCTTACTTCGTGCGCGGCTCATTATAGGTTAGCACGTATGAAACTGAAACTCACTGCTGATAGGGAATGATCGCGACTGTAACGCACTATGCATATCGGGAGCCAACGTAGTCCGGCTGAAAAAAGGTCGGCAGGTGACGGTCGATTTCCATCAGGCCATGCGGCGTGACTTCGACGCCGGTCGGCGTGACCTTCAGAACCCCAATCTTTTCCAATGCGGTGTACGGCGCCTTAAAGCGTTCCAGAATGTTCGCCTGAAACTTCGCTCGGAAATATTCGGCGTGGATTTTGCCGGTCTTGAGTTGCAGGATCATCTCGCGGATCAGCCGCTGCTCCAGCGTCGTCTCAAAGGCGCGGCCCAACGGAAGTTTGCCCGCGTCCAACATCTCGATGTACTTTTCCCAAGTGTCCACGTTCTGGATGTGCATGCCGTTGATGTGACCGAAGCTGGCCACGCCGGTGCCGAACATGTCCGCACCGCTCCACAAGGCATCGCGGTAAACGAAGGCATGTTTGACGGCGGGCTTCACGACCGTGTACGCGGAGGAAATCTCGTAGCCGACCTTTACGAATTCGTTGAAGGCATAATCCACCCACGCCCGCTTCGTCGGCCAGTCCGCGATGGAGCCGGCCGCGGTCTTCTCCGGCTGATCGGCCATCTTCAGCTCCTTCGAAAAGACCGTGTTGTACGGCAGTTCCATCTGGTAAACCGTCACGCTGTCCGGGTCGAGGTCGATGGTCTTTTTCACGCACAACTTCCAGTTGACCCAGTCCTCGCCCACCATCCCCGCGATGAGATCGATGTTGATCTGGTCGAAGCCGAGCTTCCTGGCCCAACCGAAGGCCCGGTGAATCTCTTCTTCCTGATGGGCGCGACCGTTGTACTGGAGAATCTCCGCCTTAAAGTTCTCCACACCCAGGCTCAGGCGGGTGACGCCGAGTTCCTTGAGCGTTTCGAGCTTGTGTTCCTGTAAGGTACCCGGCTCGCACTCGAACGCCACCTCCCGTGCGGCATCCCAAGGAAGGATCGCCTTCAAGCCTTCGATCAGCCCGCGCAGTTGCGACGCACTCAGATACGAAGGTGTCCCGCCGCCGAAATAGACGAAGTCCAGCTTGCGGCCGCCGACGCAGGGAAGCTTGGCAAGGAGTTCGACTTCCTTCGTAATCGTGGCGATGTAAGTCTCGACATCGCGAGCATTCTTATCGGTGTAAACGCGGAAGTAGCAGAATTTGCAACGCTTGCGGCAGAAGGGAATGTGCAGGTAGAGACC